>SAMEA104315426__coassemble_1759_pt1 | contig 7342 bp, 5 predicted proteins | sample SAMEA104315426__metabat2_low_PE_019 | metagenome-assembled genome bin SAMEA104315426 (sample SAMEA104315426) | gut metagenome | biome: Monkey gut; feature: monkey-associated habitat; material: faeces | place: China | collected 2013 | reverse complement strand
GGCGTCGCTGACGGCTTGCGGTCCGTCGCGGGCGGAAATCGACGCGATGAAGGACTCCGTTCCCGAAAAACTGAAAAAAGAGCTGTACGCCAAATGCGACAGCACCCTGCTGGCGAATATGGACGACTGTTATCAGATCGGCGGCGGCGCGAAACCCGACGCGCGGGTCTACGCCGTCGGCGTGGCCGTCCGGCTGACCGACGAGGAAGGCGATCTGCTGTCCAATTCCGTTCTGAACGGCTACAAAGCCGCCCGCGCCGAAATTTTGGACACGCTTCCCGAGCGGTCGCGCCGCACGGGCGTCCACTACGTTTTGATAGATTATATGAACGAATGCTCCGCCGAAGCCGTGCGCACGCAGACGGATTACGAACCCTGCCTGACGACGGAAGGCATGAAGATGAAACTGGTCGACAAAAAATTCGGACGTCCCGAGTTTTATCAGACCGTCGCGGAACGCGTCGCCGCGCGTCAGGCGCAAAAACAGGCGGCGGTCAGCGCCGCGCGTCAAGGCGGACGCTGATTTTTCGAAATCGAAAGGCGGAAAAGCGATTTTCCGCTTTTTTTTGGCGGATTTTCATATAAACTACTCTTAACGATATGATTCGTCATATTTTTTCGTCTTACATTCAGAGAGGTTTTTTTATGCAGAAGCTTGAAAAGCAGTTTCACATTCATTGCGTCGAAGGCGACGTCGGTCGCTACGTGATTTTGCCGGGGGATCCGGGACGTTGCGAATCCATCGCCAAATTGTTCGACAACGCGCGCCACGTCGCGCAGAACCGCGAATACAACGTGTACACGGGAACTCTGCTGGGTGAAAAAGTGTCCGTCTGTTCGACGGGAATCGGCGGTCCGTCCGCGTCCATCGCGATGGAGGAACTGCACAACATCGGCGCCGACACGTTTATCCGCACGGGAACGTGCGGCGGCATTGACTTAAACGTCAAGTCCGGCGACATCGTCGTCGCGACGGGGGCGATCCGTTTCGAACACACGTCGCGGGAATACGCGCCGATCGAATATCCCGCGGTCGCCAATCTGGACATCACGATCGCTTTGCGTCAGGCGGCTTTGGCTATGGGTAAAACGACCCATACGGGCGTCGTTCAGTGCAAAGACGCTTTCTACGGTCAGCACAGCCCCGCGAAAATGCCCGTTTCCTATGAACTGTTGCAGAAATGGGAAGCGTGGAAACGCCTGGGCGTCAAAGCCAGCGAAATGGAATCCGCGGCTTTGTTCGTCGTCGCCGACGCGCTGAAATGCCGTTGCGGGTCCTGTTTCCATGTGATTTGGAATCAGGAACGCGAAGCGGCGGGATTGGATCAGAAAATGTCCGAAGACACGTCCGCGTCCGTCCGGGTCGCCGTCGACGCTTTGAAAATCATCATTGAACAGGATCGCGCGGCGAAAAAGTAATCGCGCCGCGTGAAAAAGAAAGGCGGGACGCGTCGCGTTCCGCCTTTTTGCAACGGATAACGAACAGCGACCTGCGCGCGCCGAGATTTCATCGCGACCGAACTTTTTATCCGCGCGGCATGTTATCAAGCCGTTGCGGCGAAAGAGCCGAATCCCCGCTTGGTTTATTCGGCGTTCAATCGCCTTTTTGCCACCTTAAACAAAACGGCGGAAACGGTTATGCTGGACGCATGGAACGCGAAAAGAAAAAAACGATCCGGCTGCCGTCGGGGCGGACAATTCCCGCCATCGGGCTGGGCATGTGGTATTTCGGCGAAGACGCGGGGGCTTATTACAGGGAAACCGCACTGATCCGCCGCGCGCTGGAAATCGGATACCGCGTGTTCGACACGGCGCAGATGTACGGCGGCGGCGGCGCGGAGGAAGTGTTGGGCGAAGCCGTCGCCGACTGCCGCGGACAGGTTTTCCTGACGTCCAAAGTGTCCCCCGCCGGCGCGGGTTATGAAAAAATCGTCGACGCCTGCGACAAAAGCCTTGAACGTCTGCAAACGGACTATCTGGACATGTATCTGCTGCATTGGCGCAGCGCGTGCGAAGCCTGCTTCGACGACATTCTGGAAGCGTTCCGCGACCTGAAAGCGGAGGGGAAAATCAGGGATTTCGGCGTGTCCAACTTCGGCTTGACCGATTTAAAGGACTGGTATTCCCACGCCGGCGCGCGCGAAACCGCGATGAATCAGGCGTACTTCAATCTGGTTCACCGCCGCGTCGAACGGGGGCTGTCGCCCTATTGCCGCAAAAAGAAAATCCCGCTGATCGCCTACGCGCCGTCGGACGTGTACCCGTCGGCGTACGAAAACGGCGTTTTGAAAAGAATCGCCGCGCAAAAAGACGCCACGCCGCAACAAACCGCGCTGGCGTGGCTGTTCGCGCGGGAAAACACCGGCGTTTTGGTCAAAGCCCCGACCGAGGACGCTTTGGAATCCTGCTTCGCGGCGCAAGACATCGCGCTGACTTCGACCGAAATCGCCGAATTGGACGCCGCGTTTCCCGTTTGACGGCTATCCGCCGCGAACGACGTTCATTTTTTCGACGACGGCTTCCGCCATCGATTCGGGCGACGCGTTTTCTTTCAGCATTTTTTCGATGTCCGCCGTCGTGATTCCCGAAAACTTCGCCAAAGCGGACAGCGCCCCCGCGTCGCGCCGCGCCAGCAGGGGATAGTTGACCAAAGTGAATTTTTCAACCTGCTCCTCGTATTCCTTTCGCGGCGAATACGGCGCGTTTTCAAGACGCAGAGTCGCCCGAAACTGGTTTTTGCCGTAGGCGTAATAATATCCCAGCGGATTGAACCGCGTCGAAAAATCAAACGGCAGCCACACGATTCCCAGCGCCGTTTTCACCAGATTCACGGGCAGCATCACCGTCGACGTCGGGCTGGTCGTCGCCGCGTCCGCGCCCGTGTCGGACAGGTCGGAACTGACGTCGCCCAGCCGTTTCGTCGACCAGATCAAAGAGCTTTGCTGCGACGAAACGTTCCTTTTTTCGGGCGGGTTCTGCCAGACGAGAACGTCCAGATCGCCGTACCCGTCCGATTTCAGCGTCAGCCGGCGCATGCCGGTATTTTTCAGGGAATGCTCTTTTTTGGCGGGGGCGATCCGCTGTCCGTCCTCCCACAGCGAAGCGGCGACGTTCGACGTCACGACGACGGTGTCGTCCGGCTTTTCGTCACTGCCCGCGTAATGGGTGACGGCGCACCCGTTCAAAGCCAGCGCGGCGGCGGTTATCGTCAAATATGCGGATTTCATGTTTTTTCCCTTTCATCGTTCGGGTGGCGAAAACCGTCTTTTTTATCACGCCCGCGCGCCGGCGGATAGGGCGAACGTCACATTTCGGCGGCAAAAGTCGATAAAACGAAAAAACTTGTTAAAAATGGAGTCGGAAAGCGGGAAAGGCTTTGCTTTTTGTTTCGAAATGTGGCAAATATATTCCTGCTTGAAAAAAATTCCGCGTCCCGCACGGGGCGCATTCGTTACAATTTTCTAAGGAGAAAATAACATGGCAGTTCGCGTTGCGATTAATGGTTTCGGTCGTATCGGCCGTTTGGCTTTCCGCGCTTTGGCGGAATCCGGTCGTACGGACGTTGACGTCGTTGCGATCAACGACCTCGGTTCGCCGAAAGCCAACGCTCATTTGTTGAAATTTGATTCCGTCCACGGACCCTTCCCCGGCGAAGTTTCCGCGACCGACGATTCGATCACCGTCAACGGCAAAACCGTCAAAGTTTTGGCTGAACGCGATCCGCACAACCTGCCGTGGAAAGAAATGGACATCGACATCGTCTACGAATGCACGGGCATTTTCACCGACGCCGAAAAAGCGAAAGTCCATCTGGAAGCCGGCGCGAAACGCGTTCTGGTTTCCGCTCCGTCCAAAGGCGCCGATCTGACGGTCGTCTACGGCGTCAACGACGACAAGCTGACCAGCGAACACAAAATCGTTTCCAACGCGTCCTGCACGACGAACTGCCTGTCGCCGGTCGCCAAAGTTCTGAACGAAAACTTCGGCATCGTCCGCGGCTACATGACGACGATTCACTCCTACACGGGCGACCAGCGCACGGTTGACACGCTGCACAAAGACCTGTACCGCGCCCGCGCCGCGGCTTTGTCGATGATCCCGACGACCACCGGCGCCGCGAAAGCCGTCGGTCTGGTTCTGCCGGAACTGGCGGGCAAGCTGCAGGGTTCCGCGATCCGCGTCCCGACGCCCGACGTGTCCGTCGTCGACCTGAAAGTCGAACTGGCGAAAAACACGACCGAAGAAGAAGTCAACGCCGCGATGAAAGCCGCGTCCGAATCCGGTCGTCTGAAAGGCATTCTGGGTTACAACGACCTGCCGCTGGTTTCCTCCGACTTCACGCACACGAAGTTCAGCTCGATCTTCCACGCCGACCAGACGAAAGTCATCGACGGCAACTTCCTGCGCATTCTGAGCTGGTACGACAACGAATGGGGCTTCTCCAACCGTATGTCCGATACCGCCGTCGCGATGTCGAAATTCATCTAAGGTTTTTTACCGCAAAACGGCTTCCTCCCTCAAAGGAGGGAGCCGATTTTGTTTATCTGCTAAGGAAAAATGAAAAATGGCTAAATTCAACACGATCAAAGATTTGGACGCCAAAGGCAAAGTCGTTTTCGTCCGCGCCGACTTGAACGTCCCGTTCAAAGACGGCAAAGTCACCGACACCACCCGCATCGACCGTTTCGTCCCGACCGTCAAGGCTTTGACGGACAAAGGCGCGAAAGTCGTCATCGCTTCGCACTTCGGTCGCCCCAAAGGTCAGGTCGTTCCCGAAATGTCGCTGGGTCAGATCGTCCCCGACGTTGAAAAAGCTCTGGGTCGGAAAATCGTTTTCGTCGACGACTGCGGCACGCTTGCCAATGCCAAATCCAAGGGCTTACTCAGAAGCGAAGGCAAGGAATACGTGATGAAAGACGGCGACGTCGTCATGCTGGAAAACCTGCGCTTCTACGCCGAAGAGGAAAAGAACGACGCTGATTTCGCCGCCAAATTGGCGAAAGACATCGACATCTATGTCAACGACGCGTTTTCGTGCGCCCACCGCGCCCACGCGTCCACCGAAGGCATGGCGAAGCTGAAACCGAACGCCGCCGGTCTGCTGATGCAGGCGGAATTGGAAGCTTTGGACGCCGCTTTGGGCAATCCCGTCCGTCCGGTCGCCGCGATCGTCGGCGGCGCGAAAGTGTCCACGAAGCTGGATCTGCTGGGCAACTTGGTCGCCAAGGTCGACAAGCTGGTCATCGGCGGCGGCATGGCCAACACGTTCCTGTTCGCCAAAGGCGTCGCCGTCGGCACGTCCCTGTGCGAAAAGGAAATGGCTGACACCGCGCGCGAAATCATGAAAAAGGCGGAAGCCGCGAAATGCGAAATCATTTTGCCGGTCGACGTCGTCGTCGCCAAGGAATTCGCCGAAAACGCCGAAAACGAAACGGTCGACGTCGACGCGGTTCCCGCCGACATGATGATTTTGGACATCGGACCGAAATCCGTCGCCGAAATCGTCAAAAAGCTGGGCGAATGCAAAACCGTGATCTGGAACGGTCCCGTCGGCGCGTTCGAAATCAAGCCGTTCAACAAAGCGACGTTCGCGATCGCCGAAGCGGTCGCCGATTTGACCGCGAAGGGTTTGAAATCCATCGGCGGCGGCGGCGACACGGTTTCCGCGCTGAAACACGCCGGCGTTGCCGACAAGCTGTCGTATCTGTCCGCCGCGGGCGGCGCTTTCCTGGAATGGATGGAAGGCAAAGTCCTGCCGGGCGTCAAAGTTCTGGAAAAGTGATTTTCCGTTTTTGACCGAAAGACCGTCCTTGAACGTCAAGGACGGTCTTTTTTTGTCAAAAAAGCGTCACAATTCAGCCGAAAACCGCTGTTTTCGGCGGATTCGTTTTTGGAAAAACACTGTTTCTTTTTTCTAAAAAACGCGCTATATTAGAAACAATCGTATTTTAAGCCCTTTTTGACAGGAGAAAGTCCTATGGCTGAAGAGTTCACAAAAGTTGACGACATCAAAAACAATCCGTTTCTGAATACGGAATCTCCCATCAATGTCAGCGAGCCGGAGAAATTCACGAAAGTCGAGGACATTCAGGCGAACAATTCCGTTTTGAAAAACAGCCGGACGACGGATTCGTTCAAAAGCCAGCAACCCGCTCAGCGCGAGGAAAAAGTCGAGGTCGAAAAAAACTTTTTCGGTTCCTCCTATATCCGCCGCGACGAAAAAGGGAACGTTTCCTCCCGTCGGGAATATGACAACGCCAATCATTTTACGGGCGAAACAAAATATTCCTATGACGAACAGGGGCGTCTCGTTTCCGAGGAGAAATTCGACCGTCGTGAAATGCCGAACGGTTCGCGCAAATACGCGTATGATGAAAACGGGCAGAAATACGAAACCCGCTATGACAAAGACGGACGTATGACGTCCCAGCGCAAATACGACAAGGATGGCAGGGAGCAAAGCGTTGTCAGATTCGACGATAACGGAAAAATCGAAAGCGCCGTTTCCTATGCCTATGGCAAAAACGGCAAAGTCGCGCAGGAAACCGTTTATGAAATGGCTGACGGAAAAATGCGCGTTGCGGAACAGGCTTTTTACGATGATGACGAAAACAAGCACAGCCGCGTTTTGGACAAAGACGGGGCGGTAAGTCTGAAAACGCAGGCGCGCGGCGCGTCCATGCCCTCCGCCGTCAATGACGTGACGCAACATGAGATCGCCTATATGGCGTTAAGCGAAGCCGAAGTGGCGAAGTGGCATCAGAAATATCTTGACGAAGTCGCTTTCTATGACGACAAACCTGCGCCTTCCGTCGATCCGTGGATCGCGACGTTCGGGGAAAACGGCAAGGACGCCCCCGCGAAGGAAACGGTAAAAGAAACGGTGCGAAACGACGTGAAGCAGTCCGAACCTGAACAGAAAGCGGCGGCGGAAAACCTGCCGTCCGTCCGCGGCAATTCGATGCCGGAACGCGCCCGCGCGGAAACCTCGGCGGAACGCGGAAACGCCGATCCCAACATGCCAGCCGTCCGCGGCAACGCGATGCCCGAAAAAGCGCGCGCGACCGAAAACGTCGGGAAAGAGGAAGCTTTGGCGGATTCCTTTGTCGCATTCGCGAAAAACAGAACGCGCGAATCGGCGCAACAGCTGTTCAATAGTCTGCGCGACATGGATCGGGACTTTTTGCGGCAAGGTTTGACCGCCGAAGAAATGAAAGAAAAAATGTCCGCCGTTATGGCGACGGCGTTTGACAAAGGCGTCGCCGCCGGCATGAACGCCGACGCTTTCAACAAAGACATCGCGGCGTTTTCCAAACAGTTCGAGGAACGCCTGAAAAACGCG
>SAMEA104315426__coassemble_1709_pt1 | contig 7534 bp, 7 predicted proteins | sample SAMEA104315426__metabat2_low_PE_019 | metagenome-assembled genome bin SAMEA104315426 (sample SAMEA104315426) | gut metagenome | biome: Monkey gut; feature: monkey-associated habitat; material: faeces | place: China | collected 2013 | reverse complement strand
CGAAAGCGTCAAACGGGCGGCGGAATCCTCCGGACTGCCGTTCCGCGAAATTTTCGACGCGGCGCGGCGCGCGGCAAAGGAAAACGACAATGCTTGACGTGTTGAAACAACGGCTGGAACCGCTTTGCGCCGACGGAATCGCGCTGGCGTTTTCGGGCGGCGTCGACAGTTCGCTTTTGCTGGCGGTGCTGGCGGAGATGCGGCGCGAACGTCCTTTTCCCCTTGTCGCGCTGACGATGCGGACGGTGTTGCAGCCGCCCGCCGAAGCCGCCGAAGCCGCCGCTTTCGCCGGACGGTTCGGCGTCGAGCATCATATTTTCACGTTCGACCCGCTGTCGATCGACGAAGTGCGCCGCAACCGCGTCGACCGCTGTTATCATTGCAAAAAGGCGGTCTTCGCCCTGTTTTGGAAATACGCGGCGGAACACGGCTTCAAACACGTCGTCGACGGCACGAACGGCGACGACGCGCGCGTCTACCGCCCCGGACGCAAAGCGTTGAGGGAATCCGGCGTCCTTTCCCCGCTGTCCGGTTTTTCAAAATCCGATATCCGCGCCCTGTCCGCGCGGCTGGGATTGCCGACCGCGTCGAAACCCGCCGCCCCGTGTCTGGCGACGCGTTTCGAATACGACGCGGTTTTAACCGAAGACGCGATCGAACGGGTTGAAAAAGGCGAGGTTTTTTTAAAACAACTGTTCCCCGACGTTCAAAACGTGCGTCTGCGCGTTCATAAAAATCTGGCGCGGATCGAAGCGTCCGCCCCCGCGATTCCGGCTTTCGCCGCCCGCGCCGCGGAAATCGCCGCGGAAATGAAACGGCTGGGGTTCGACTTCGCGACTTTGGATCTGGACGGATTCCGTTCGGGGTGTTTTGATTTTAATTTGAAAGGAAACTGAGCCATGACGGCAACTTTGACGGCTTTGTGGGCAACGGCGCTTTTGACGGCGGTCGCGCACACGATAACGGGTCCGGACCACTACCTGCCCTTTGTCGCCATCGGAAAGATTCGCGGCTACAGCCTGAAAAAGACGCTGACGCTGACGTTTTTCTGCGGCATCGGACACATTGTCAGCGCGCTGATGATCGCGCTGGCGTTCATTTACTTTTCCCGCTGGCTGAGCGAAGAAAATTTCATGTGGATCGAAGACAACCGCGGCGACGTCGCGGCGTACGCCCTGATCGGGCTGGGCGCGGCGTATCTGCTGTGGGCGCTGAAACACCGCTGGCAGCACAAGCACGGCGCGGAACACGCGCATTTCATCGCCCCCGCCGACGGCAAAAGCGTTTCCGTCTGGGTGCTGTTCATCATTTTCGTTCTGGGTCCGTGCGAAGCGTTGCTGCCGATTCTGACGGCAGCGAGCGTCATGGGCATTTCCGCCGTCGTTTCCTCGACGATCATCTTTTCCGTCGCGACCATCGCCACGATGATGATCGCCGTCGCGTTCGGCGTTCTGGGCGTCAGCGCGATGCGTTTCAAACGTTTGGAACAATACGCCCATGAAATCGCGGGCGGCACGATCATGGCGTGCGGCGCGGCGATTCTGTGCGGTTTGTAAGGATTAAAGCCATGCTGTACAAAATCCGTTTGATTTGCGCCGCTTTGATCGCCGTTCTGCTGGTCGGCGGCATGACGGGGGCGTTTTATCCCGTCAAAGTCTTCGACGTTCAGTTTTCCGCCGTTTTCCAGCGAAACCTGACCGCGTTTTCGTGGGGCGCGGCTTTGGCTCTGGCTGGCGTCGTCATCGTCACCGCCGTGTTCGGGCGGGTGTACTGTTCGACCGTCTGCCCGCTGGGATTGTTTCAGGAACTGCTGACGATCGTTTTCCGCCGCAAACAAAAACCGCAAAAGAACCGCGCGCTTAAATATTTCGCCGCGGCGGCGGCGTTCGGCGCGACGATCGGCGGTTCCGCGCCGGTTCTGCGGCAAATCGAACCCTACACGATGTTCGTGTCGGCGGCGTCGGGCGCGGCGTTCGGGCTGGCTTTTCTGGCGGTTTTGACCGTTCTGGTTTGGTTCAAAGGGCGGTGGTTCTGCGCGAACCTGTGTCCCGTCGGCGCGGCGCTGGGGCTGATTGCCAAACACGCCCGCAACAAAATCGCCGTCGACGCGGACAAATGCGCGTCGTGCGGATTGTGCGCGATGAAATGCCCCGGGGTGCATCGATTTTAAATCCAAAACCGTCGACAACGAAACGTGCGTCAAATGTTTCAAATGCCTGAACGTCTGCCGCCGCAAAGCCCTGCGCTACGGCAAAGCGGAAAAGAAAAACGCCCCCGCGTTCAGCCCCGAACGCCGCGAAATACTGCGGGCGGGCGCGGCGGCGGCGTTGTTCGCGGCGGCGATCGGCGGCGGCGCGGCGCTGGGCGAAAAAGCGTTCGCCAAAGTCAAAAACGTCCTGCTTCCCGCGGGGGCGAAAAACGCGCGAAGACTGGCGAACCGCTGTTTGAACTGCAATCTGTGCGTCCAAAACTGCCCGATGAAGATTTTGAAAAAGGCTGACGGGGACTTTCCCGCCGTTCATCTGGACATCTCAAACAACTTCTGCGCTTTCGACTGCCGCAAATGCGGCGACGTCTGCCCGTCCGGCGCGATCGAACGCCTGCCGTTGTCCGTCAAGCAAAGAACGCAGATCGGCGTGGCGCGCGTGGACGAGGACGCGTGCGTCCGGTGCGGTCTGTGCGTCATGAAATGCCCGCGTCAAATCATCGAACGCGCGGACGGCGAACCGCCCCGCATCAGCGCGGACAAATGCGTCGGTTGCGGCGCGTGTCAAAACGCCTGTCCCGTTCAGGCGATCGCCGTCGAACCCGTTTTCGAACAAAGGATCTTGCAAAAATGAAAATGTGGCTGATCATCTTCGCCGTTTTAATGGCTTCGACCGCCGCGGGCGCGCTGTATCTGGCGTCGCGGCTGTACAAGTTCGGCGCGTCCCGCAAATTCACGGACAAGCGGATTTTGGCGTACACGTTCGACTTTATGACCGTCGCCGCTCTGTTCGGCGTTTTGTGCGCCGTTTTGAACACGATGAACGCGGTCGTCTGCCTGATCCATTTCGTCGGCGTCTGGCTGATCTGCGACTTCGCCGCCCTGTTTTTCAAAAAGCCGCAAAAACGTTATTACGCCGGCTGGGCGGCTGTCGTTCTGAGCGTCGCCGTCCTGACGGCGGGCTGGGTGCTGGACCACGGCGTGTGGGCGACGCGCTACGCGGTTGAAACGCCGAAAGTTTCCGCCCCTCTGCGCATCGTCCTGTTCGCGGATTCGCACATCGGGACGACGTTCGACGGCGAAGGTTTCGCCAAACACGTCCGAACCATGCAAGCCGAAAATCCGGACGTCGTCGTCGTCGCGGGCGATTTCGTGGACGACGGCACGTCACGCGCCGACATGGTCGCCGCCGCCGAAGCGTTGGGCGAAATGAAAACGAAGCACGGCGTTTTCTTTGTTTTCGGCAATCACGACAAAGGGTATTACGACCCGAAACGCCGCGGTTTCACCGGCGACGACCTGATCGCCGAATTGGAAAAGAACGGCGCGACCGTTTTGCAGGACGAAACCGCCCCGATCCGCGGCGACGTCGTTTTGATCGGGCGGCAGGACGCGAGCGAAGCGTACCGCGGCGGCAAACGGGCGGAAACGGTCGATCTGGTCAAAGGCTTGGATCGGTCGAAATACGCCGTCGTTTTGGACCACCAGCCGAACGATTATAAAAAGCAGGCGGAATCCGGCGTCGATCTGGTGTTGTCGGGACACACCCACGGCGGACAGATTTTCCCGCTGAACAACGTCGGCGAGTGGATCGGCGCGAACGACAAAACCTACGGACTCGAACGCCGCGAAAAAACGGATTTCATCGTCACGTCGGGACTGTCCGACTGGGCGATCAAATTCAAAACGGGAACGAAATCCGAATACGTCGTCATCGACGTTCTGCCCGCCCGCCGTTAGGCGCGCGGCGGCGCGGACATAAAAAAGCCCTCTTTCGAGGGCTTTTTTAAATGGGGCGAAAGATGAGATTTGAACTCACGACATCCGGAACCACAATCCGGCGCTCTGACCAACTGAGCTACTTTCGCCATCGGAAACTTATCTACCCCGTTTGCCGGCGGTTGTCAACAGCTTATTTCAAAAAAGGTTTTCGTTCATGCCACACCCCCGCCCTATTGAACAACGCTTGTTTTTTTGCTAGAATATCTCCGGAAAGCGCAAAGGAGGGAAAAATGGACTTTGAAAAAATCAGCATTAACGACAACGATTTTTATAAATCAAAAAAAGCCATTCTCGCCAACTTTGTCCCGTCCTGCCCCGAAAAAGCGAAAGAGGAAATCGCCCGTTTCCGCAAAATCGTCGACACGGTCATGAATGTTCCCGCCGGACGGGAAACGCTGATGGCGGTAGCGAAACAACAGCCGCCTCGCAAATTCGGTTTTGAAACTTTCACAGACAAAGCCGGCTGTTTCACCGGCGACAAAATCCTTTTAAATCCAAACGTATCGGACAAACTTCTGCCCGCCACCCTTGTCCACGAAGCGACCCACTCCCTGCAAAACGAACACAACCCCGCAAAAGAAATCGGACTTTCCGCGTTCACCGCCGAATCCCAACTGAAAATCGCCCGCGCGATGGAAGCCGACGCTTTTGCGAAAGAAGCAATGTTCATTCATCAGTGCGACGATTACGCGCCGGAAATTTACGACGCGGAAATGAAATTCCAAAATAAGACGCTTGACTGTTTCAACTCAGCCGTGGAAAACGGCGCAACGCAGGAGGAAGCCCTGCGGAAAGCGTATCTGGAATTTTACAAACAGCCCGATATCCTGCGTTTTTACGATGACCATTACGGAAAGGGCATCATGAAACGCGCCGATTACGCGGCGACCTGCGGACAGCGCAACGAATTCACGATGATCACTTCCGATGCGGACATCATGAAATTCTGCAAATACAAAGGCAAACCCTATATCGACGAGGAAGATCTGCAAAATCCCTATGTTCGCGGCATAGAAGTCCGAACCCGCAACAAAATCCAGTCCTCCATGAACGACTACGCGGTCGCCACGGGATCGAAACGGGATATATCGCTGCTGACAATGGCGCCCACCACAACCTATGAACTGCGACTGGAACACGAAGAAAAAACACGGCAAAGACAAGAACGCGCCGAACAGCGCAAAAAAACGTCGTTTATGGAACGGTTGCGGCAACAACAAACCGACAAACAAAATCAAACGTTTTTCGAACCCGGCGTCCGGTGGAGCGGCAGGGACGGCAATCCGCGCTGACGTTTGATCGCGACCGCCCGCATTTTTCTGTTTTCAATCCGCTTGTTTTAGTGTATTTTGCGCGGCGGAGGCGCAGGCATGAAAAAAATCGAAGCCATCATCAAGCCGTTCAAACTGGACGAAGTCAAAGACGCTTTGCAGGAAATCGACGTTCAAGGCATCACCGTCGCCGAAGTCAAGGGCTACGGTCGCCAGAAAGGGCACGCGGAACTGTACCGCGGCGCCGAATACGTCGTCGATTTCGTTCCAAAGGTCAAGCTGGAAATCGTCATCGAGGACGAACGTTGCGAAACGGTGGTGCAAACGATCGTAACCGCCGCGCGCACCGGAAAAATCGGCGACGGAAAGATATTCGTGTCGCCGGTCGAGGACGCCGTCCGCATCCGCACGCTGGAACGCGGCGACGACGCGTTGTAACAAAGGCTGTTTCCATAACCCCAGCCGCTTTTTGAAAAGGAAAACAAAAATGGTCAATGACATCAAAGATGCCGAAGGTCTGCTGCGTTTCGTAGCGGAAGAATCAATTGCTTACGTCGATTTTCGTTTCACGGACTATAACGGAAAATGGCAGCATGTCGCCTATCACAACTCCGTTTTGAACGAAGATTTTCTGGAAGACGGATTGATGTTCGACGGATCGTCCCTGCCCGGGTGGTGTTCCATCAACGAATCCGACATGCTGTTGAAACCCGATTACACGACAACGCAGTTGGACCCTTTCGCCGCGCAAAAAACAGCCTTTGTCATCTGCAACATCGTTGACCCGATTACGGGACAGCCTTATTCCCGCGACCCGCGTTCCACCGCGAAAAAAGCCGAAGCCTATCTGGCGTCGACAGGCGTCGCCGACACCGTTTTCGTCGGCGCAGAAGCCGAATTTTTCGTTTTTGACAGTGTCAAAACCCGCGTCGCTCCCGAAAAAATATCTTTTGAAATTTCGTCGATTGAAGGCGACGACCTTGCCGACGCCGACATCACAGGCGGCAATTCCGGTCACCGTCCCGGTATCAAAGGCGGCTATTTCGCCCTGCCCCCCGTCGATTCCGCGAACGATCTGCGCGCCGAAATGCTGACCGTCATGGCGCAAATGGGATTGCCCGTCGACAAACACCACCACGAAGTCGCCGCGTCCCAGCATGAACTGGGATTCGCGTTCGGTAAAATGATCGAAACCGCCGACAACCTGCAAAAATACAAATACGTCGTGCGCAACGTCGCCGACGCTTACGGCAAAACGGCGACGTTCATGCCCAAACCCGTCATGGGCGACAACGGTTCCGGCATGCACACGCACATGTCGTTCTGGAAAAGCGGCAAACCCTTGTTCGCCGGAACGGGATACGCCGATTTGTCTGACAAAGCCCTGTATTTCATCGGCGGCGTCATCAAACACGCCCACGCCGTCAACGCGTTCACCAACCCGACGACCAACAGCTACAAACGTCTTGTTCCGGGATTCGAAGCCCCCGTTCTGCTGGCGTATTCGTCGCGCAACCGTTCCGCGTCCTGCCGCATTCCCTACGGTTCCGGTCCGAAATCGAAACGCGTCGAAATCCGTTTCCCCGACCCGACCGCGAATCCGTATCTGGCTTTTGCCGCTTTGATGATGGCGGGACTGGACGGAATCGAAAATAAAATTCACCCGGGCGATCCGATGGATAAAAACCTGTACGATCTGCCGCCGGAAGAATTGAAGGATATTCCGTCCGTCGCCATTGACTTGCGTCAGGCTTTGGACGCGCTGGACGCCGACCGCGCTTTTTTGAAAAAAGGCGACGTGTTCACCGACGACCTGATCGATTCCTATCTGGAAGTCAAGCGCGCGGAACTGAAAGAATACGACAGAACGCCGCACCCGCTTGAATACAAAATGTACTATTCGCTGTAAGCGGTGACGTCATGCGCCGCGCCGTTCTGATTTTCGGGCTGTTGTTATGCGGTCTGTCTGTCGGGGCGGCGCGGGCGCAAACCCTTTCTTTGGTGCGCGACGACGAAATCGAGCGCGCCGTTTCTTTTTATCTGACGCCTTTGTTCGAAAAGGCTGGATTGGACGCGAAAAACCTGTCCGTTCATCTGGTCAGGGACGATTCCATCAACGCTTTCGCCGCCAAGGGACTGCACGTTTTCGTTCATACGGGACTGTTGACGCGCGCCGACAACGCGCAGGAGATCATCGCGGTGCTGGCGCACGAAACGGGACACATCGCGGGCGGTCACATCGTCCGAATGTACGAAAACATGAAAATCGCGCGGC
>SAMEA104315426__coassemble_1555_pt1 | contig 8034 bp, 7 predicted proteins | sample SAMEA104315426__metabat2_low_PE_019 | metagenome-assembled genome bin SAMEA104315426 (sample SAMEA104315426) | gut metagenome | biome: Monkey gut; feature: monkey-associated habitat; material: faeces | place: China | collected 2013 | reverse complement strand
CCCGCCGAACAGATGAAGACGCGCGACGTCAAACGCATGCTGGATTTTTTAAAGCGGGCGGGTTTCGACGACAGATACTGTTCCGATCAAGCTTACAAACGCCGCGCTTTCGTGCCGCCCGGTCGCATGTACCGCCGCCGCGCCCAGCCGTGCAGGGCGGTTGTCGTTCCCGTCGGAACGACCTACGCCGACGGCGTGAAGACCCAGCGCGCGAACGTCGACGGCGCGCTGTTCATCGTCGATTCGAACGGGACGGGGCGCATCACCAACGTGCCGGCGGATTACCGCGCCGTTAAAGACGGCGTCAAGGTCGCGACCTACGCCGACGTTGTCGCGGCGTCGCGCGTCCGGCTGAGCCGCGCCTTTGAAAAATAGGGGAAAAAAGCAATGCAAATCGGGAAATTCGTTTTAAACTTCGTCGCTATTTTCGCGCTGTTGTTTTTTATCGTGTGGGCGGGAACGGCGTTCGACAACGAAATGACGTTTTCGTGGTATTCGTACACGATCGTCGGGGTGCTGAGTTTTTTCTACGCGTGGACGAAAAGCGTCAATTTAAATCAGATCTCGACGCCCACCGAACCGCCGCATCACCACGCCGCGCATCATCACGCCCCCGCCGGACAGGGCGGACATGCGCATCACGTCGTTCGTCACGACGCGGAACGCCCGCAATAATCACCCGTTCCACGACCGGCGTATTTTGGCGGTCAGCTTTTGCGCGCCATCGCGGTTCAAATGGTCGCAGTCGGTAAAATCGGCGTCCGTGAAATCGGAATCGCTCAGGCAATTCAGATACCGGACTTTTCCGTCGTATTTTTTTAACAGGTTTTCCAGTTTTTCAAACGGTTTCGCGTCCGCGGGCATGAACGACAGGTAATCCGCGCGGACGGGTGCGACGACGATCGTCAGATCCAGCCCCTCCGCCAAAACGGACCGAATGATCCGTTCGACGAACGCGGTCTGATTGCTGCCGCGGAACGCGCCTTTCAAATGTTTTTCGACGCGTATTTTAACCTCTTCGGGCGAAGGATCGTTTTCCGGAGAAGGAAACGGATACGGGTCGTTGAAATCGGGCGTTTTGACTTCGTAGGGCGCGAATTTCGGACACAGATTGATTTGTTTGTCCGCGTAAAACACGGGGTTTTTCGGCGGAATGCCGAAATACTGCATATACTTGACGGATTCTTCCAGCCACATGGATCGTTCCTCTTCGTTTCCGTCGGAAAAATCGGAATAGAACAGGACGACCCGCTTCAAATTCGGGAACATCAGCAGGCTTTTCATATACAGCTGATAGGAATAGTACAGATCCTGCGACGCCACCCCGAAGTTGGCGTCGTTCGGCGTTTCGTAAAAACCGTAAAAGGCGTGCGACGATCCGATGACGACGGTGTCGATTTGCGGCGCCAGCACGGCGGCTTTTTTCGCTTTGAAATAAAATCTTTTATCGAAATTCCCGCGGATTTCTTTTCTGATTCTGCGCGACGGAACGAAACAGCAAACAAGTTTTAACAGATTTTTACGCAATTTGTAATTCATAACGCACCGGCTTTGATGAAACGATTAACGTTTCAAGCTATTCCGCGCCATATGAAAAATCAATCAAAATCAAAGCAGGGGACGGCGCGTCCGTTTTTTCTTGTAATCGGCGGGCGACGAATTAAAATAAAGAAAATCATTTGTTTTCAAGGAGCTTTCACATGACCGCAAAAATCGCCCCCAGCATTCTTTCCGCCGATTTCGCCGCATTGGGCGCGGACGTCAAAGCCGTCGCCGACGCCGGCGCGGATTACGTTCACATCGACGTCATGGACGGGCATTTCGTGCCGAACATCACGTTCGGTCCCGCGGTCGTCAAGGCGATCCGCCCCTTTACGGACAAAGTGTTCGACGTGCATCTGATGATCGAACCCGTCACGCCGTACATCGAATCTTTCGCCAAGGCGGGCGCCGACGTCATCACCGTTCACGCCGAGGCGGACAAACACCTCGACAGGCTGATTCAGCACATCAAATCTTTCGGCGTCAAGGCGGGCGTCGCGCTGAATCCGTCGACCCCCGAAAGCGTTCTGGAATACGTTTTGGACAAGATCGATCTGGTTTTGGTGATGACGGTCAACCCCGGATTCGGCGGGCAGAGCTTTATTCCCGCGCAGTTGAAAAAAATGGAACGCGTCAAAAAAATGATCGGCGACCGTCCCGTCGAACTGGAAGTCGACGGCGGCGTCAACCCCGAAACGGCGAAGCTGTGCCGCGCGGCGGGGGCGGACGTTTTGGTTGCCGGCAGCGCCGTTTTCGGATCGAAAGATTACGCCGCGAATATCCGCGCGCTGAAAGCGTAACGGAATCGTCACACACGCGCCGACCGCTTTCGGCTATACTGGACGCCACAACCGAAGGATTGCCCATGACCGATAAAATCATGATCGTCGAGGACGAGGAAGACATCGTCACCCTGTTGCGCTACAATTTGGAAAAAGAGGGGTTTGAAACCGAAGCCGTCACCGACGGGGCAAAGGCGTTCAACGCGATCAAAGTCTGGCGTCCGACGCTGATTCTGCTGGACTGGATGCTGCCGGGGATCAGCGGCGTCGATATCTGCAAGCTGGTGCGCTACGACAACGATTTGCGCGGCGTGCCGATCATCATGCTGACCGCGCGCGGCGAGGAAGCCGACAAAATCAAAGGGCTGACGATCGGCGCGGACGACTATATGACGAAACCGTTTTCCGTTCCCGAGCTGGTCGCGCGGATCCGCGCTTTGCTGCGCCGCGCCCAGCCCGTGAAAACCAAAGGCGAACTGGCGTTCGAAGACGTCAAAATGGATCTGGCGACCTGCCGCGTCTTCCGCGGCGACCGGTTCGTGCATTTGGGACCGACGGAATTCCGCCTGTTGCAGTTTCTGATGGAACAGCCGCATCACGTCTTTCCGCGCGAAGAATTGCTGAAAGCCGTCTGGGGCGCGGACATTCACGTCGAACTGCGCACGGTCGACGTGCATATCCGCCGTTTGCGCAAAGCGATGAACGAAGGCGGCGAACCCGACCTGATCCGCACGGTGCGCGCGGCGGGCTATTCGATCGATTCCGGATCGCCCGACGGCGAAACCGATCCCGACGCCGACGTCTGATCGCGTCAAAAATCCCCGCCCCCGAATGATTTTTCCGTTGACAAAAAAGGCGGGGAAAACCAATATGCCTTTCAGTTATCTTTTATTCAAAGGGACTTATTTCATGCATACCTATCGTTCGCACACCTGCGGTCAGCTCCGCGCCGCAGACGCGGGAAAACAGGCGCGCTTGTCCGGTTGGATTCACCGCAAACGCGACCACGGAAACCTTGTGTTCATCGACTTGCGCGACCATTACGGCATCACGCAATGCGTCGTCGACATTTCCAGCCCCGTTTTCAAAGTCGTTGAAAAATGCCGCCCCGAAAGCGTCATCTGCGTCACGGGCGACGTTGTGATCCGCGCCGAAGGAAACGCCAACCCCAACCTGCCGACCGGCGAAATCGAACTGGTCGTCAGGGAAGCCGAAGTGCTGGGCGAAGCCGACACCCTGCCTTTGCAGGTCGCCGCCGATTTCGAACAGCCCGAGGAAACGCGTCTGCGCTACCGTTTTCTGGACTTGCGCCGCGAAAAACTGCACAAGAACATGCTGTTGCGTTCGAACGTCATCGCGTCCTGCCGCCGCCGCATGATCGAACAGGGGTTCGTCGAATACCAGACCCCGATTTTGACCGCGTCCAGCCCCGAAGGCGCGCGCGACTTTCTGGTTCCGTCCCGTCTGCACCCCGGTCAGTTCTACGCTTTGCCGCAGGCGCCGCAACAGTTTAAACAGCTGTTGATGGTGTCCGGTTTCGACCGTTATTTCCAGATCGCCCCGTGCTTCCGCGACGAAGACAGCCGCGCCGACCGTTCCCCCGGCGAATTCTATCAGCTGGACTTTGAAATGGCGTTCGTGACGCAGGAAGACGTCTTCGCCGCGATCGAACCCGTTTTGCAGGGCGTGTTCGAAGAATTCGCGAACGGTCGCAAAGTCACTCCCGCGCCGTTCCCGCGCATTCCCTACGCCGAATCCATGCTGAAATACGGTTCGGACAAGCCCGATTTGCGCAACCCGCTGGTGATTTGCGACGTGACCGACATCTTTACGGGTTCTGGTTTCGGCATTTTCGCCAACGCGATCGAACGCGGCGCCGTCGTGCGCGCGATTCCCGCCCCCGGCGCGGCGGCGAAACCCCGCAGCTGGTTTGACAAGATGAACGGCTGGGCGCACGAAATCGGACTGCCCGGCATCGGATTCATCACCTACACGACCGAAGGCGCGAAAGGCGCGATCGCCAAAAATTTGGACGAAGACCGCATCAACGCGCTGAAAGCCGCCGCGGGCGTCAAAGACGGCGATTCGATCTTCTTTGTCTGCGAAAAGAAAGGCAAAGTCGAAAAATTCGCGGGTCTGGCGCGCATGAAGGTCGGCGAACAGCTGGATCTGATGGAAAAAGACGTGTTCAAATTCTGCTGGATCACCGATTTCCCGATGTTCGAACTGGACGAGGAAACGAACAAAATCATTTTCTCGCACAATCCGTTTTCGATGCCGCAGGGCGGAATGGACGCTTTGCTGAACAAAGATCCGTTGGAAATCAACGCCTATCAGTACGACATCGTTTGCAACGGCATCGAACTGTCGTCGGGCGCGATTCGCAACCACCGTCCGGACATCATGTACAAGGCGTTCGAAATCGCCGGCTACGGTCCCGAAGTCGTCGAACACAAATTCGGCGGCATGCTGAACGCGTTTAAATACGGGGCTCCTCCCCACGGCGGCGCCGCCCCCGGCATCGACCGCATGGTGATGCTGCTGGCGGACGAACCGAACATTCGCGAGGTCATTCTGTTCCCGATGAACGGCATGGCGCAGGATCTGATGATGCAGGCGCCGTGCGAAGTCACGCCGCAGCAGTTGAAAGAACTGCACATCAAGGTCGATATGCCGAAAACGGTTGAAAAGAAATAACCGCTTTCAACAAAAAAATCCCCGCCCGCGTTTTCCGGACGGGGATTTTTCATTCTGCCGCCCGTTTTTTCAGGCGGTCGACGACGCTTTTTTCCGCCGCGCGAACGACGCGCGGGATCGTCGCCGCGGTCTGCCGGATCGGAAAAAGAAAACGCAGAAGAAACGCGGTCGCGACGATCTTCATGGTTGTTTCCTTCCGCTTTTGAAAAGTCAAACGAAACGGTAGACTTTGCCGTATTTCCAAAAACCGAACAGGCTGAGCGCGAACGACAACGCTTCGGCGCAGGGAATGGCGATCCAGACCCCCGTCATTTCGAACAGCGGCGGCAAAATCAGCAGCGCGGCGACGACGAACACCAGCGTGCGGCAAAACGACAGCACGGCGGACACTTTGCCGTTCGACAGCGCCGTGAACAGGGCGGAGGCGAACACGTTCGTCCCCATAAACAAAAACGCGAACGAAAACAGGCGCAATCCCCGCAAAGCCATGGCGTGAACGGACGTCCCGCCGTCGACGAACAATCCGACCAGATTTCCCGCGAAAGCGTCGCAGAACAGGAAAACGCACACGGAAACCGCCGCCAGCATTTTCAGGCTGATCGCGAAAATCTTTTTCAGCCGCGCGGTTTCGCGTTTGCCGTAATTATAGCTGACGATCGGCGAAATCCCCATCGAATAGCCGAAGCACACGGACATCAGCGACGTCTGCATGTAAAGGACGACCGTGATCGCCGCGACGCCGTCCGATCCCGCCAGCCGCATCACGATGTTGTTCAGCAAAACCGTCACGACGCACACGGACACGTTCGACACCATTTCCGACGCGCCGTTGAAACAGGCTTTGATCAAAACGTAGGGCGACCATTCCGGTTTTTCGAAATACAGGCTGCCGCGTCTGTTCAGCCAGAAATAGAAGACGCCGAACAGCCCCGTCATGGAATAGCCGATGCCCGTCGCCAGCGCCGCGCCTTTCAGTCCCATGCCGCATTTCGCGATGAAAACGTAATCCAAAACGGCGTTGATCAGTCCCGCGGACGCGTTGACGACCATGCCCAGACCGGCTTTGCCGCGCGCGATGTAAAACATGAAAAACACGCACCCCAACAGCGTCAGCGGCATAAACGCCAGCGCCGTCGCGGCGTATTCGCGGCACAGGTCGAACAGCGCGTCGTCCGTTCCCAAAAAGTACAGCAGAGGCTTTAAAAACGCCAGCCCGACGGCGGCGACCGCGCCTCCGCCGGCGAACGCCGTCAGGGCGATCAGGGAAAAGTTCCGGCGCGCCGTCCGTTCCCGTTTCTGCCCCAAACGTCTGGCGACCAGCGCGCTGCCGCCCGAACTGAACATCATGCCCAGCGCGATCGACAGCAGTATGATCGGAAAAGTGATGTTGACGGCGGACAGGGCGTCCGTGCCGATCAGCCTTACGACGAACAACCCGTCAATGATGCCGAAAATTTCCATTAAAATCATTGAAAAAACGGTCGGCGCGGCGAAGCGCAGCAATCCGCCCGTCGTTATTTTTCCGTCCAAAGAACTTGTCATGTTTTCACCATAAAAATGCCGCATGTATTATCCCGATTTGAAAATTTAAAGTCAACCCGTTAAAAACAAAGGCGGATTTCCGCCGCCGCAAAAAAAATCTGGCAATCGCGGGGGCGTGCTGTTACATTGAAAACAAAGAATTTTTCGTCAAAGGGGCGTCATGCTGTTCGTAAAACATCTGTCGATTGACACGGGCAAGGAAAACATCGTTTTTCTGAACCGGAAATGTCCCGAAATCCAGACCGAAGACGCGGGCATGGCGTCCGACCGCATCGAAATCCACGGCGGCATGCAGCCTTTGTTCGTCAGCGTGTACATGTGCGACGACGACACGCTGGTGCGTCCCGACGAAATCGGGCTGACGGATCAGGCGTTCGCCCTTTTGAATTTGGCGGAGGGGGCGGAGGTCGCCATTTCCCCCGCGCCGCCGCCCGCCAGCATCGATTCCGTGCGCCGGAAAATCAACGGCGGCATTCTCAGCGCGAAAGAATATCAAAGCATTATTTCGGATTTGGCGGCGTACCGCTACACGCCGATCGAACTGGCGGCTTTTCTGGTGTCGAACGCCAGTTTCATGTCCCCGCAAGAGGTCTTGTCCATGACCGAAGCGCTGATCGAACACCGCCGCCCCGTCGACTGGGGCATCAATCTGGTGGTGGACGAACACTGCGTCGGGGGGATTCCGGCGAACCGCACGACGATGATCGTCGCGCCGATCGCGATCGCTTACGGTTTGTGCATGCCGAGCACGATGACGCGCGGCGTGACGTCGTGTTCCGGCGCCGCCGACGCGATGGAGGTTCTTGCCAACGTCGAATTGGGCGAAGAGGAAACCGCCCGCGTCGTGAACGAGGTCGGCGGCTGCATGGTGCAGGACGGACAGCGGCTGGCGATGTCCGCGACCGAAGACCTGCTGATGAGCTTGGAACGCGCTTTGGGCATCAGCACGCCGCAGCAGATCGTGGCGTCGATCGTGTCCGGCAAAATCGCGATGGGCATCACGCACCTGCTGGTGGACATTCCCGTCGGCAAAACAGCGAAAATCCGCACGATGAGCGAAGCGATGAGCCTGCGCAAACTGTTCGAATACGTCGGCGACATGCTGTCGATGAAAATCGACGTGATCGTGACGGACGGATCCGAACCCGTCGGCAACGGGATCGGTCCCGTGTTGGAGGCGCGCGACGTGATGAAAGTCCTGCGCTGCCGCGAGGACGCGCCGCAGGATTTGCGCGAAAAGGCGCTGTTCATGGCGGGCAAGGTTTTGGAATTCGATCCGCAAATGCGCGGCGGGCAGGGGTATTATCAGGCGCGCGAAATCCTTGATTCCGGTCGCGCGCTGGAAGTCATGAGCCAGATCGTCCACGCGCAGGGCAAACTGACGCCGCCGCCGCTGGGACAGCTGACGCGCGACGTGACGGCGCAAAGTTCCGGCGTTGTCGCCGAAATCGACGGACAGCGGCTGAACCGC
>SAMEA104315426__coassemble_1548_pt1 | contig 8050 bp, 8 predicted proteins | sample SAMEA104315426__metabat2_low_PE_019 | metagenome-assembled genome bin SAMEA104315426 (sample SAMEA104315426) | gut metagenome | biome: Monkey gut; feature: monkey-associated habitat; material: faeces | place: China | collected 2013 | reverse complement strand
GGCTGGTGCTGAAAGACGGCAAGGCGGGGCAGGCGCTGCCCGACAACACGGCGGTCGTCGTTCTGGACACGGAAATCCGTCCGGAATTGGAACGCGAAGGCATCGCGCGCGATTTCGTCCGCGTGATCCAGCAGAAACGCAAGGACAGCGGTTTCGACGTGTCCGACAGGATCGCGGTGGCTTACGCCTCCGGCGACGAAACCGTTTTGGCGGCGCTGCGGGAAAACAAGGCCTACATCTCCGAACAGGTTTTGGCGACCGCGTTTGACGAAACGGCGGGATTGTCCGGCGACACCGAAGAGGTCGGCGACGCGGCGGTCACGTTCAAAATCGCCAAAGCGTAAGACCGTATGAAAACGAAAAGCCCCGCTTGAAACTGTTTCAAGCGGGGCTTTCTGTGTTCGGATTGGTCGATTTTCGCCATAAAATATACAGGCGGAAATTTTTTTAATTGAGAAACAATTAGAGAAATTCAAGAACCTTACCACATTTCTCTTTAATGTGGTTTTTCAAACCCTTTTAAGATATTTCATTTCCATCTAATTCATTAAGATTGTATTTAAATACTTCTTTAATAACGCAATCGCAATTTTTTATATTTTCTTCTGTGTTTGTTTTTTCATCGGATGCAAAGATCAATTTGCATTCATTTATGCTGTTTTCTATAAAATATTTTAATTGTGAAGCGGCTTCTTCTTTATTTTCAGGTTTGTATTTAAAATCCCAGCGTATTCTTGGAACCGTATTTAAACCGCTTTTTGATTCATACCGATATATGCCGTCTTGCACGGCGCATTTGTCGACCGGAGTGGTGACAAACATATCGTCATAATAATCAACATTCAATTGAGGGGTTAGTAAAACAATCGCCCCGAAACAAAAATCCATGTCATCTTCTCTGCAATCATGTGCCAAAGCGTAATTTGCGGGAAAAGTCTGGAAAATTTTGAAGCGTTTCATATTCATACAATTTTCGTTTTGTTTTTTTTCTTTATAAGCGATTTCATTTTTCATTGAATTTGAATGCGTTGAATTTTCAATTGCGCAGGAGGCGAGAAAAAGACATAAGGCTAAAAAAATATTTTTCATAAAAGTATCCCTTTTAGACTGAACGTAAAAAATCTAAAAACGCGAAAACAGCGTATCAAATCGACCGTTTTTAATGCAAGAGGGGGATTCCTTTCCCGACGGCGGCGTTTCCGCCCCGGGATATTAAAAAGTTGCGTCTTGTCCGCCGGTGCTTTAAACTGACTGAAATTTTTTTACGGAGTCTTTAAATCATTATGGAACTGACCGCAGAACAACAGCGCGACATCGACGATTTGACCGCGCAGTCCTATCGGACGAAACGCCCGACCGTCCCCGCGCTGGAAGAAATCCTTTACAAGCCTTTCCCCGTTTTAAACCACGGATTCGTCCGCGTCGTCGACTACATGGGCGACGATTCGGCGATCGTTCAGGCGGCGCGCGTGTCTTACGGGCGCGGGACGAAACAGACGTCGCAGGACAGGGGGCTGATCAACTATCTGATGCGCCACCGCCACACGTCGCCGTTTGAAATGTGCGAAATCAAACTGCACGTCAAACTGCCGATCTTCGTCGCCCGCCACTGGGTGCGCCACCGCACCGCCAGCATCAACGAATATTCGGCGCGCTATTCGATTCTGGACCGCGAATTCTACTTTCCGAAATTCGAAGACATGGCGGCGCAGTCGACGGCGAATCATCAAGGGCGCGGCGAAGTCCTGCCGATGGACGAGGCGCGAAAGGTGTTCGATATTTTAAAGGCGGACGCTTTGAAATGCTATGACGATTACGAATACATGCTGAACGAAAACCCCGACGGCACGCGGGCGGACGAAAGCCGCAAGGGCTTGGCGCGCGAACTGGCGCGCATGAACCTGCCCGTCAGCGTCTACACCCAGTGGTATTGGAAAACGGATCTGCACAACCTGTTTCATTTTCTGTCCCTGCGCGCCGAATCGCACGCGCAGAAGGAAATCCGCGACTACGCCAACGTGATTTTGGACGTTTGCCGCAAATGGGTGCCTTTGGCGACCGAAGCGTTCGAACAGCACGCTTTGGGCGGAACGCATCTGTCCAAAAACGGGCTGGAAGCCGTGCGCCGCATGATCGGCGGCGAAAAGGTGTCGCTTGAAAACAGCGGGCTGATGAAGGGCGAATGGAACGAACTGAAAGCGGTTCTGGGAATTAAGGAAGACTGAAATGGCTGACAACAAAAGCCCGTGGGGCAACAACGACGACGATCAAAACCCGTGGGGTTCCGAACGCGACGAAACCGCCGAAATCGAGGAATTGTTCAAAACAGGCAAAAAACGCGTCCGCGGCGCGCTGAACGGCAAAGGCGGCGGATTCGGTTTCGGCTTCGGCGGCGCGTGGGGCGTCGCCGGCGTGATCGCTCTGCTGTGGGTGCTGACGGGATTCTATCAGGTTCAGCCGCAGGAACAGGGCGTCGTGCTGCGTTTCGGCAAATACGCCTACACGACCGCGCCGGGGCTGCATTACCACCTGCCTTATCCCGTCGAAACGGTTTTGACGCCGAACGTGTCGCGCGAAAACCGCATTGAAATCGGATTTTCGTCCGATCCGCGCCGCCGCGGCGTTTCCCGCGATTTGCGCGCGGAAAACATCGCGCTGACGGGCGACGAAAACATCGTCGAAGTCAACTTCACCGTGACGTGGAAAGTCAAAAACGCGGGCGACTATCTGTTCAACGTCCGCGATCCTGAATCGACCGTGCGCACGGCGGCGGAAAGCGCGATGCGCGATTCGATCGGCGTCACGCCCATCATGGAAATCATCGCCGACGACCGCAAGGGCGTTCAGGAACGCGCCGAAAAGACGTTGCAGTCGCTGTTGGACAAGTACAAAACGGGCATCGCCGTCACGTCCGTCCAGCTGACCAAAGCCGACGCCCCCGCGCAGGTCATCGACGCGTTCAACGACGTTCAGCGCGCCAAAGCGGACAAGGAACGCCTGGGCAACGAAGCCGAAGCCTACCGCAACGACATTCTGCCCCGCGCCCGCGGCGAAGCGTCGCGCATCAACGCCGAAGCCGAGGCGTACAAAGCCCGCGTCGTCGACGCCGCGACGGGCGATTCCGCCCGCTTTACCGCCGTGCTGGAAGAATATCTGGCGGCGAAAGAGGTCGTCGCCCGCCGTCTGTATCTGGAAACGATGGAAGACGTGTACGGTCGTGTCGACAAAGTGATCGTCGATAAAAAAACGGGTGGGGTCGTGCCTTATCTGCCTCTGAACGATCTGAACAAAAAACGGGAGAAATAATCCATGAAACCGCAAATCAAAATGATTTTGGGCGTTTTCGCCGCCGCCGCTTTCGTCGTTTTGCTGGATTCCCTGTTCATCGTGCCGCAGACGGGGCAGTCGATCGTCATTCAGTTCGGCGATCCGAAGCGCGTCATTCAAACGCCGGGGCTGCACGTCAAAGTCCCCTTTATCCAGCGCGTCGTGACTTACGACAATCGTCTGCTGGGGCTGGATCCGCCCGCCAAAGAGGTCTTGCTGTCCGACAAAAAACGCATTGTCGTCGACGCTTTCCTGCGTTTTAAAATCATCAATCCGCTGTTGTTCTATCAGGCTTTGCAGACCGAGGAAATGGCGCATTCGCGGCTGAACGACGCGACGGTGTCGTCTTTGCGCGACGTGCTGGGCAAATTCGACATGAAAACGATCCTGTCGCCCAAACGCACCGAAATCATGGCGCGAATCCGCGACGAGGTGGATTCCAAAGCCAAGGCGTTCGGGGTCGAGGTCGTCGACGTGCGCATTCGCCGCGCCGATCTGCCCGAAGAAACGTCGCAGGCGGTCTATGCCCGCATGCGTTCCGAACGCGAACGCGAAGCCAAGGAATTTCGCGCGCAGGGACAGCAGATGAACCAGAAAATCAAAGCCGAAGCCGACCGCGACAAAATCAAAATCATCGCCGAAGCGCAGAAAAACGCGCAGATCGTGCGCGGGCGCGGCGACAAAGAGGCGGCGCGCATCTGGGCGAAAGCGTCCAAACGCGACAAAAATTTCTACGCGTTCTACCGTTCGCTGGAAGCCTATAAAAATTCGATGAAAACGGACGGCACGTCTTTGGTGATTTCGCCCGATTCCGAATTTTTCAAATATTTCGGGACGCTGCCCGCCCAACAGTAAAAGGATACGCCGCCATGCGGGATTTCGCCGTCGCTTTTTTTCTGACTTTCGTGATCGAGGGGCTTTACTACGCCGTCTTTCCGGAAAAGGCGCAAAAAACGATGCGCGACCTGCTGGACATGCCGCCCGAAATGTTGCGCAAAGCGGGGTTGTTGCTGGCGGTCATCGGCGTTTTGTTCGTGTCGGTCATCAGGGGGTACAAAGGTGTTTAAGCTGATTTTCGCCGCCGTTTGCCTGTCGGCGTCCGTCGCGCGGGCGCAAACGCTTGTTTCGTTCGCGGACGCCGTTAAAAAAGTCCTGCCGTCCGTCGTCAGCGTTTCCGCCGCCAAAGTCAGCGCGGAACCGCCCGAAATGATGCTGGCTTTGCGCGGATCGCCGTTTGAACAGTTTTTCAAGGACACCTACCGCGACGGCGGTTTCGACGCGCCGAAATCCATTCTGCTGGGGTCTGGATTCGTGTACGACGCGCGCGGTCACATCGTCACCAGCGCGCACGTCGTCGAAAACATGACCGACGTTTCCGTCACGCTGAACGACGGGACGGTCGTCGCCGGACGCGTGCGGGGCAGGGATCCCAAAACCGATCTGGCGGTGATCCGCGTCGACGCCGGAACTTTGCCGCCCGTGACCGTCGGCGATTCGGACAAGGCGGAAATCGGCGATCCCGTTCTGGCGGTCGGCAATCCGTTCGGGCTGGGCAACACGGTGACGGCGGGCATCGTTTCCGCCCGTTCCCGCGATATTCAGGTCGGTCCTTACGACGATTTCATTCAAACCGACGCGGCGATCAACCGCGGCAATTCGGGCGGTCCCCTGTTCAACGCGGCGGGCGAGCTGATCGGCGTCAACACGGCGATCTTTTCGCCGTCGGGCGGCAGCGTCGGCATCGCGTTCGCCGTGCCGTCCAAAATGATGACGCAGGTCGCGGACGCTTTGATCCAAAACGGCGCCGTCAAACGCGGCAGGCTGGGACTGGACGTTCAAACCGTGACCCCCGAAATCGCGAAAAGCTTGAATTTGCCAAAGGTGTCCGGCGCGCTGGTCGCGGGCGTCGACCCGTCGTCCGGTGCGGCGAAGTCGGGCGTCAAACGCGGCGACGTTTTGCTGCGTTTCGACGGACGCGACGTGCCGACCATGCGCGAACTGCCCCGCCGCGCGGCGCAGACGCCCGTCGGGAAAACCGTTCCCGTGACGGTGTGGCGCGACGGCAAAACCGTCGATTTGAAACTGACGATTTCCGAATTGCCCGAAGAACGCGCGGCGTCCGTCCTGCCCCGCGACAAGCGCGAAACCGGCGCGAAAACGCTGGACGTTTCGCCGTTGGGCGTGACGGTCGCCGAAGTGTCGGCGGAAACCAGACAAAAGTACGGCTTGTCCAAAAACGCGGCGGGCGTGGTCGTTTCGGCGGTCGCGCCGCGGTCGGACGCCGCCGTCAAAGGGTTGCGCGCCGGCGACGTTCTGGTCGAACTGGACAAGAAAAAACTGTCCGGTTTTCAATCGGTTCGGGATTGGCTGGACACCGCCGCCGAAATGGCGCAGGAATCCGCTTTCGTCCTGATCGACCGCAACGGCGAGCGGTTTTTCGCGATAGTCAGATTCACGGCGCGGGAGGATTGACGCCGATGCGGGTCGATTTCTATCATTTGCAAAAATCCGTTTTGGACGCGGTTCTGCCCGTTTTGGCGCAAAAAGCCTACGCCACGGGCAAGCGTCTGCTGATCAAAACGGATCTGGCGCCGAAAGCGGAACACATCAACACGCTGTTGTGGACGTTCGATCCGGCGTCGTGGGTGCCGCACGGCGCGGCGTCGGACGGGTACGAAAGCGAACAGCCCGTGTTCGTCGCGGACGGCGACGGCAATCCGAACAACGCCGAAATGATTATGCTGACGGACGGCGGAACGGTTGACGAGATAAAATCGTTCGAACGCTGTTTCAATTTGTTCGACGGACGGGACGACGCGGCGGTCGGGCGCGCGCGCGAATTGTGGAAAGCCGTCGTCGCCGCGGGACACGAAGCCTATTACTGGCAGCAGAACGACGCCGGAAAATGGGAAATGAAAGCGTCCAAAGTCCCTGAAAAATGACGCGTGTCCGACGGTTGAACGGATAACGCTTGCCATTGATTGAAAAATTCCGTCCTCTGATAAAGGTTTGTTTAAAGCGAACAAGTGCCTTGGCGGGCGCGGAGTCCTAGAAAAACTCTTTTGTAGCATCGGCGCCGATATTGCGCTGTCAACCGTTTTCGCATTTTGGGAAAACGGGAATATATCCCCGACTTTTGTTTCTTGGTTGGGGAGCTTTCGGCGTATGTCCAAAGGTTCCGATTTTAACCATCGGCAACCTTAAAGGTCGATAGGATCATTATGCTACATGGTTTTTCTACTCTCCGACCGCTTTTGGCGGTCATTTTTTTTAACCTGAAAAAGGAGGGAGTTATGAAAAAAATCCTTTTATTTTTATGCGCCGTTTTTATGGCGGCGCCGACCGTCGCGCGGGCGGGTGTTTGAAATGTTCAAACGGGATATGCGAAACCTGCCCGACGGGATTGAAGCCGAACGGTTCGGACTGTGTGGATTACTGCAAGGACGTCGTGTGCAAAGCGGGCAAGACGGCGCAGGCGAGCGGTGGCAAATGCTGTTGCGTGACGCTGACGTGTCCGTCCGGACAGCGCGCGCGAAGCGGTCGGTGTGAAGACGTTTGCACCGATGTCGTGTGCCTTTCCGGCAAAAAAAGGTCGCCAAAGACAACAAGTGCTGTTGCGAATAAACGGCGGCGCAAAATCCCCCGCGGCAACCGCCGCGGGGGATTCCGGTATCTTTTACAACGGACGGATCAGCGTTCCGTCGCAGTTTTCCGGCGCAGGGCGTCCGTCACGGAACGCACGCCGTCCTTATTCTTTCGTTCAACTTTTCGCTATGACTTTAAGGCATTTTCGCTTCTTGTCGAAAAAAAATAACCATTTGGATTTAAACAATATTTTTGTATTTTCCTCATTTCGGTTAAATTAAAGAAATTACATAATTTGATATTTTTTGAAATTTTCCGCCTGTTCAATGACGTTTTTGTACACGTCGCTTTGCGGTTCGGGCGGATAGCCGTTATCGTCCAGTAAAACAATCAAATCAGCCTGCATCGCGGCGCGGATACTCGCTTTTTTCGCCCAATTCGTATAATGCGTTTTGTCATCGACAAGGCGTTTGATTTCCTTTGCCAGAAAAATCGTCTTGTCTTCGGGATAATCAAAGCCGTATTTGACGGCGCAGGATTTCAAAATATCGTAAAAGGCTTTTTCCTCGAAATCGATGCCCAGAGCGGCAAACGAATTTTGCTCCGCCCGCATTTCGTAAATCAAGTTGATCATTTCATCGACGATTTCGTTCAAATCGACCTTGTCCGTCCGGTCGTTGTATCGTTCCAGAATACCGTTCAGCTTTTGCGCGAAATCGACGGCTTTGATTTTGTTGACTTCGCGAAAGGCGGAAACGGCGTTTTTCAACAGCCGCTCTAAAATTTGAACGCGAGTGTTCGGACGTTTCAACGCCTGCACCCGTTCCAAGTATTCTTCGCTGAACAAATCGATCGAGCAGCCTTTTTCGCTCAACTGGAAAATATCCTCGACATCGCTTGAAACAAGGGCGTCTTCGACCATTTGCCGCACGCGGGCGTTCATTTCGGAAACATCGGGCGCGTCGCCTTTGGTCATTTTGAAAATAATCGACCGGACGGCAATGTAAAAATGAATTAAATCCCGTTCCGCCGTTGAAATTTTTTCGCTCATCAGACATAAATTGAACGCGCTTTTCAACCGCTGGACACGCTTCATGAAACGCCGCATCAGTTCTTCGGTCTGCAAAGCGAATTCCGC
>SAMEA104315426__coassemble_1444_pt1 | contig 8460 bp, 7 predicted proteins | sample SAMEA104315426__metabat2_low_PE_019 | metagenome-assembled genome bin SAMEA104315426 (sample SAMEA104315426) | gut metagenome | biome: Monkey gut; feature: monkey-associated habitat; material: faeces | place: China | collected 2013 | reverse complement strand
TCGCCGGATTCATTGGCGGCGGTCGCCGGAGCGGGGTCGTCCAGCAAAGTTTCGGACGCCGCGACGGATTCGCCGGACTTGTCCAGCAGATCCAGTCCGGACGCCATCAGACTGTCCAGCGAAACGCCGCCGTTTTCGGCGGAAAGAAAGGGCTTTTCAACGGGAACGGGCGCCGTTTCGACGGCGGGGGCGGCGTCCCGTTTCGCGCGGGCGCGCAAAACGGGCGGACGCGAAACCGCGGCGACGGGGACGACGTTGCGCAAATCGGGACGCGGCGTTTCCGCTTCGGCGGCGAAATAGGGGGCGGGCGCCGCCGATCCTCCGCCGGTCGCCATAATATAAGGACTCCGTTCTCCGACCGCGCCGGCGGGCTGGACGTCGACGTATGTTTTGACCAGAGCGCCGCGGTCGACCGCGGCGCGGTGGTTTTTCAGAACGTAAAAGGAAAATTTGCAAAATCCCAGAATCAGCGCGAAATTGAACGCCAGAAACAAAGCCGTCCCCGCGGAAACGGGAAAACGTTTTTCACGGGATTGGTTCGGTTCTGCGCGCATCATTTTTTCCGGCATAAAACGGGTCATGGCTTTTCACTTTGATTCAAAAAGACAAATCAGTATATACACGCGGATTCTAACGGTAAAGTCCTTAACTATCGGTAAATGCGTTTTTGTTTTCGGGGCGGAAAGGCGATTTTTCCGGAAAATCCCGTGTTTTCAAAATGTTTCAAATTCGTGACATTTTTTTTAAGGAAGTGTAATTTTTTGATTTTATTGTTTAAAATCAATATGTTGATATTGAAATCGGACGGCTTTTTTTTGTTGGACAACGGCGGCGGTTTTTCATATTCTGAAACTATGAAGAGCACCAACACCTTCAAACAAGGAGAATGAAAATGAAACTGTTATATTTGGCATTGGCGATGCTGTTCGCCACTTCTTCCGACGTTTTCGCTCAGGACGCTTTCAGCCTCGTCGTCGGCAAAGGTAAAACATTGTTCAGCAGCATCAGAACGGTCGTCTTCGTTATGGGCGGTTTCGGTCTGGTCGGTCTGGCTGTCGGCGCGATCTTCGGCGCCGTCAAGTGGAAATGGTTCGCCTCTCTGGCGTTCGGTCTGTTGATCTTGGCTATCGCGAGCCAGGTCGTCAACTACTTCACGTCCGGCGGCACGGGTTCCGCGTACACCGACTACGACATCGGTTCCACGCTGTAATCCACGCGAAATCACGAAAAGAGGGAAGCGCCGCTTCCCTCTTTTTTTTCGTCCGACCGGCGCGGGCGAACATTTTTGACGAATGACTTTCCTTTTGTTTTTTTTGAACATATACTTTATAAAGGCTTTGTTCATTTTTTTCGGATAGCCTTTTGAAAACGGAAAGGATTGAAATATGCGCGAACCCATTTTACGAGCCGTCGCCATGCCGCCCAGAATTTTTTGGGCGCCCTTTCTGCCCGCGGGCATCAATCTGGCGATTCAGTTTCCGTTTATGTTCATGGGTATGGGAATTTTTGAAATGAACCCGCTGATTTTCGTGTTCCCGATCGTGATCGCGCATACTTTTTTAATCGTGTACGGCGCGCGCGAACCGCATTTGTCCGCGATGATTCAGGCGTTCGGGCGCGTCGCCGGCGGATCGAAAAACATTTATAAGTGCAAAGGAACGAAACTTGCTTCCTGAAAGTATCTTTTCCATCTTTATTCAGAGTCTGGGAACGGGCGAAGTTCTGGTCAGCATTCTGGGCATCGTCGCGGCGGCGGCGTTCGCGGGGTTGCTGGCGACAAAGCTGGGCGAGATGATTCTGCCCAAACCGCGCGAAACGCAGGTCGCGGATTTCCTGCCGTTCGAACGTCTGGGAAAGGACGGAACGACGATCGAATGCCATGACGGATCGCTGGTGCGCGTGTTCGCGATCAAGGGCGCCGACGTCGCGATGATCGCGCCGGAACTGCGCATGAACATGCTGGACGCGCGCAAAAGCTTTATCGACGCGATGGCGGATCTGAACGTCACGGTGCGCGTCGTCACGATTCGCGAAATGATTCCCCTGGGCGAGGAAGTGCGCCACGAAAACCCGATTTTGCGCGCGATCGCCACGCAGTGGCTGGACAACCTCAGCCGCGTTTTCAGAAACAAGCACTACGTTATCCTGTCGGTCAAGGAACATAAAAACCACGCCCGCGATTTGGCTCAGGCGGCGCAGGCGCTGACCGCGATTCTGGACATGTACGAACCGACCCAGCTGTACGAAACAAAGGAAAGCGATCTGGAGCTCAGTCCGTTCACGTTTTTCGCGCGGCTGTGCAGTCCCATCACGATGCCCCGCCCCCGCGTCGGTTCGCTGGAAGGCGCGGAACTGAAATCCATGCTGACGGCGGACTATATCCACTTTACGGGCGACGAGGGGCTGATCCGCTTTTTCAAAGGGGAAAACGAACTGCTGGCGATCGTCATGGGAATCCGCAGTCCGGGCGACTATATGGACGAACAGCTGATTTCCGACCTGCTTTCCATTAACGTCGAGGTCACTTTGCTGCACACGGTCACGCCGATTCCCAAGATCAAGGCTCTTGCCGTCCTGATGCAGCAAAAGCGCATGGCGAAAGTGACGAGCTTTTCCGGATCGACGCTGGACCAGTACGACGAGGCGATCGAAATGATCGATTCGACGGACAGCGACACGCAGACGCTGTGCCATTATTCGATGACGCCGTTCATCTACGGCATGACCAAGGACGAAATCGAATTCGGTCAGATGGAGGTCGAACGCATCTGCCGTCTGTACGGCGTGACCCCCGTGCGCGAAGGCTGGATCGCGCAGGCGTCGTTCTTCGCCCAGTTCCCGACGTACGACATCTATCCCAGAACGTATTCGTTCCTGTCGCGCGCCGTCGCCACCGCGATCAACCTTGAAAAGGCGCCGGAGGGCAACGAAAAAAGCGACTGGGGTCCCGGACCGATCACCGTGTTCAAAACGATCAGCGGCACGGCGTACCGCTGGCAGTTCCACGTCACCGCCGCCGCGAACGCCGTCGCCCACTGCATTCTGCTGGGTTCGACCGGTCAAGGCAAGACGACGCTGCTGGCTTTTCTGGCGGGACAGGCGATGCGCCACAACGATTTGCGCGTGTACTTCTTCGACCGCCACAGGGGCGTCGAAGTCTTCTGCCGCGCGATTCAGGGGGCTTACGTCAACTTTGACGGCGACAAGGATTCGACGTCGATGAACCCGTTTTCGTGCCGCGACACGCCCGAAAACCGCGCGTTTTTGCGCCGCTGGCTGAAAGCGATCACGATGGTCGACGACGCCGTTTCCGAAAAGGAAATCGCCCGCGCCGTGACGACGGCTTTCGACTATCTGCGCCCCGAGGAAAGAACGTTGAAAAACCTGCACAAAAGCTGTTTTTCGCCGACGGGCGCGATGCGCCGCGAACTGTTCCGCTGGGTGAACGACCAGCAGTACGGGCTGATTTTCAACTCGCCCAACGACACGCTGGACATGACGGCGAAATTCATCGCGTTCGATTTCACCCACATTTTCGAAGACGAAACGCTGGCGCCCGCGGTCATCAGCTACATCATGCAGCGCATTCACAGCGTTTCGGGCGATACGGGCGATCCCAGCCTGATCATGATCGACGAAACCGCGCCCATGCTGAAACACCCGATGTTCCGCGACCAGTTCGTCATCGGGTTGCAGGAGGGACGTAAAAAACGCCAAGCCTACCTGTGCGCGTTCCAACAGCCGAACATCGTCGATTCGCTGGGCATGGGCGAAGTGATCCGCGGTCAGTGCCAGACGGTGATTTTCTTCCGCAACCCGCAGGGCATGGAAGAGGACTACGAAAACTGGCGGTTGACGCCGCACGAACGCGATTTCGTGTTCGGACGGTCGTTCAAGGAATTGAAATACGCGATTCTGGTGTCGCGTCCGGCGGTCGGCGAATCCGTCATTCTGGACGTGAATCTGGGCGGACTTGGACCGTTCCTGAAACTGTATTCTTCGGGACGAAAGCACGTGTTGCTGGCGGAACAGCTGATGAAAGAATACGGTCCGGAGGGATTCGTCGAAAAGTATCTGGAGGTCGCGTAAGACTGAATCGGGCTTCAAACCCGATTTTGTCTTTTTTTTGTCATAATTGCCTTAATGAAAACCATTGTTTTGCCATAATTCTGTGGTTAAACTATAATCAGCAAGGAAAAGCCATAGCCCATGGCGTTTAAAACACAGGAGGTTTCCCATGAAGAATGCAAAGAAATCAGCGGTAATCGGATTGATGGCGGTTTCTTTCTTTTTCCGCGCTTCGGCGGTGAACGCCGCCATTCCCGTTCCCACCATCGGCGCCGAGCTGAAGGTTCAGCTGCAGCAAGCCAAGGAACACCTTGACGAACTGAAAAAGATGAAGGAACAGATCCAAAGCAAGATCGAAACGATTAAAAACATCGGTCCCAAAGAGGCTTTGGCGGCGGGGAAAGGCTATCTGGAAGCCGAGGCGAAAAAAATGATGAAAGACGCCATCGCCAAAATCGAACTGCCCAACGAATTGAAAGACGCGGGCATGACGCAGGAAATGCTGAAAGACCCGAGCAAACTGAAAGCGTGGGCGGAAAGCATGGCTAAAAAAGGCGTCAGCGAAAAGGGCATCGATTCCGACGCCCGCGCGGCGTGTTTCAAGGCGCGCGACGCTTTGAAAAAGAAAATGGCGAAGGAAAGCATGGCTGACGCGCTGGCGGCGAATCAGGAAATCGCCACGGGGCAGGACGTGAAAGACGTGCAGGAAGTGTCCAAAAACGCCGAAAACCAGCAACAGCAGGAACAGGCGAAAAACATCGCTTTGGGCAAACGTCTGAAACAGGAAGCCAGAAATTTGAAATTGCAGGCGAACAGTTTGCTGAATTCCAGCATCGGTTCCATGTGCGACTGACGCGTCGCCTATCCAAAGGACGGAGGAAAAAATGTTACGCAAGTGTACTCTGATATTATCCGTCATCGTCGCGTTCGGCGCGCCTACCGCCGCGCGCGCGCAAACGACGATGGACGCCGCCATGCAAATTCAAGCCCTGTTGGATCAGCTGTCCGAAACGCGTTCCAAACTGAAACAGTTTCAGGCTTCCATAAACATTGAAAAAATGAAGCAGAACCTGTCCGGCGGCAACTTGAAAGACAAGCTGAAAAAAGCCGAGGGCATGCTGAAAGATTTGGATAAAACCAAAAAGGCGGCTCAGGCGTTGCCCGGATCGCTGAAAGATTTGGTGGAAAAGGGCAAGGACACGACCGCTTGGCTGAAAAAGAACCTGACCAAGAAAAAAGACGATTCCTTTACGTCCGAAGACGAATTGCACAGAAAACAGATCGTGTTCAAATATTCCAATCTGGCTTTGGCTTACGGCAGAGCCGTCGCTTTGCGCAAACAGCTGGACAGGGATATGGCGAAAGTCGAACAAATGCGCCAGAACGCGGAGGATTCCGCGTCCGAAACGGATTTGAAAGCGGAAATGAACACGCTGGAGCAGATGAAACTGTCGCAAACGCAGACGCATCAGCTGCTGGTCGCCGCGCGCGCGCAGATGGACGCCGCGTTCACGATCATCGCCGCCGAGGGTGAAACCGTCGACGAGGGCGACGAAGAGGAAACCTGCAAAGAGGGCGACAAGGATTGCAAGAAAGAGGAAGCCTGCAAGGAAGGCGATAAAGACTGCAAGAAAGAGGAAAAGGAAAAGAGCAAGCTCCAGCAGACTTTGGACAAGGTTCAGGACAAGGTCGACAACATCAAGGACAAGGTCGAAAACATCGCCAACGACGTGAAAGACAAGGTCGAAGGCGTCATCGATGACGTGTCCGAAAAGGTCAACGACGTTTCCAAGGAAGTTTCCAAACAGCTGGAAAAGGCGAACGAAGCGTACAACAAAGCCCGCAAGGACGTTGAAGACGCGATCAACGGCGCCGTCAACGACGCCAAGGATCAGTTCAACAAAGCCAAGGATTCGGTCACCGGCGCGGTGAACGACGCCGTGGGCAGCGTCACCGATTCGATTTCCGGCGCCGCGAACGACGCTTTGGGCGAAATCGGCAAGGGCTACTCCAAGGCTCAGGAAAAGCTGGACAACGCCAAAGAGGCGGCGAACAAGGCGATCACCGACGCCGCTTCCGCCGCGGGCGGCGAACTGGGCAAGCTGGTAGACAAGGCTAATTCCGCCGCCGACAACGCCGCGGACGCCGTCGCCGGTCAGGCTGAAAAATCGACCAAGAGCGCTTTGGAAAAGATTGAAAAAGCCGCTGAAAAGATCGAAAAAGCCGCCACCGACGCCATGTCCGCCGTGAACAAGGCCTATGACGACGGCAAAGCCGCGGTTGAAAAAGCCGCCGCCGACGCCGAAAAGGCGATCAAGGATCAGGTCAAGAAAGCCGAGGACAAGGCGACCGACGCCGCCGCGAAAATGGGGACGAAAGCCGTCGATCAAGGGGTGAAGACTCTGCAAAACGCCGCCGCCGCTTACGCCGAACAGCAACAGCGCAAGGCGCAGCAGCAACAGCAGAACGCGCAGGGCAAGTAAGGAAAGGAAGAGAAAATGAAAAAGCATGTTTTCATAACGGGTGTGCTGGCGGCGTCTCTTCTGATGCCGGTCGGCGAGGCGAAAGCGGGCTGGCCCACTTTCGACGTGGCGAAACTGTCGTCGCTGATCACCAATCTGGTCGCCCGCTATCAGCCCATTCAGCCCGCGTTGACGCACATCAACCAGCTGAAAACGTCGGCGGAGCAGGTGCAGTCTTTCGCCAAAGCCGTCGTGACGCTTGACATCAACCAGATCGGGAAACAGGCGCAAACCGCTTTCAAAGCCGGCGCGTTCCTTGTCGGCGACACCATGCACTACATGGACGTCGCCAAAGGATCGAACGGGGTGAAAGACGCGATGAAAAACCTGAAAAACGACTTTTTCGCGCTGGATCAGAAAGAAGTCACGTCGGAAGACAAGACCAAAATCGCCGGCGCCCGCGTCGCCGCCGTCAAAGACGCCAACAAGGAAGCCATGGTGACCGCCATGTACATGGCGACGACGGGGGTCGAACAGGTGCAGAAAAGCATGGAAAAGGCGACCGAGGCGGCGAAAAACGCGTCGTCCCTGCACGACAACGTCAACGCCGCGACGCTGGCGCTGATGAGCACCAACTTCGCCAAAATGAACCAGCTCGTGGTGAAACTGGCGAACATGAAAAAGGAACAGACGAAACAGTTCAGTTCGTTGTCCATCAGCGGATATTCCAAACCCCAGACCATTAAAAACTACAAGCTGGGCGAAGGAACCTATTCCGAAGAAGAAAAGGAAGAAATCAATGTTAACTTTGACTAAAATGACAAAATTGTTCTTGGCGGGCGGTTGCGCGGCGGTTTTTTCCTCCGCTCCGGCGCAGGCGGGGTGCATGCCCGTCAATCCGATCTGCCTGTTTCAGAAAATATTGAAGGTGACGCCGAGCATGCCCGTGTTCGACTTCACCGCCGTTCCCGCGATCATTCCGCACGTCCCCGCCGCTTTGCTGAAAGAGGGACAGACCCAGCTGAAACAGCTGGGGGATCAGACGCTGGAAAAACTGCGTTCGGGACAGTTGCCGTCGCTGGCGGACATTAAAATCAAAATGCCCAAGATGGAATCCCTGATGATGGCGGCGAGCGAAGACTACGTTTCGCTGGAAGCGTTCCCGAAAACGGACAGCGAAGATCCGATGGAAATCACCAAATCGATCGAAGTCGTCTTTCTGCGTCCCGACTGGAACAAGGAAAAGAAAACCTTTTCCAAAACGGACAGGCTGAAAATGAACTATTACAGCAAACGGTTCAAATTTGAAAACGTCATCGAAACGACGGGCTACACAGCGTATCTGAACAACCAGATGGAAACGCTGATGGCGGCGGCGGAGGAAATCCAGCAAAAAGTGAAGGACGCCGACGATTTGAACAAGGCTCAGCGCGCGAATTTCGCCGCCCAGCTGCTGGAATACCAGCTGGGCGTCATCGAAAACCAGCTGGAAGCCGTCCAGCTGCAATCGGACGCCGCGGACAGGCTGTCGGGCGGATACATTCTTGAAGAACCCGTTTTCAGCAACATGTAACCGTTTGAAAAGGTGGGAGAACGACCATGAAAAACAACTTTCGAAAAACATTAGCGGCGCTGACCGCCCTGTCGTCGGGAATGATCCTCTTTTCAAATCAGGCGCACGCCGTGATCAAAAGCAGCGGTCTGACGTTCAGTCTGGTCAAACCCGGCGCGACGACCGTCAACACCGATTTCCAGCAGTATCCGATGCTGAGCGCGGCGCAGGACGACGTGAACGCCGCGATCGGGCTGCACGCGACGGCGATGAATTTGATCGACGACAAGAAACAGTTGCAGAAATACAAGGACGAAATCGACGTTTATAACGAAATCGTGCGCCGCTTGAATCAGAACACCGCCTGCAACGTGTCGC
>SAMEA104315426__coassemble_1395_pt1 | contig 8668 bp, 7 predicted proteins | sample SAMEA104315426__metabat2_low_PE_019 | metagenome-assembled genome bin SAMEA104315426 (sample SAMEA104315426) | gut metagenome | biome: Monkey gut; feature: monkey-associated habitat; material: faeces | place: China | collected 2013 | reverse complement strand
GGATCGCAAATGCGGTCGCCCGCCTTGGGCGTCGCCAGCCGCGCCAACAGCGAAGCGACGGCTTTCGGCGTATAGAACTCGCCCGCTTTTTTGCCCGCGTCCGAACCGAACCGCTCGATCAGATACATGTAGGCGTTGCCCAGCAAATCGCCGTCCACTTGCGACAAATCAACCTTGTTAAAGTCGTTCAGCATGTCGCGGATCATTTTGTTGCGCTGGGCGGTTTGCCCCAAAATCGACTGGTTGTTGAAATCGACGGTGAAGATATCGCGCAGTTCGTCGTTCGCCTCTTCGATTTTCCGCAGGGCGATGTTCAGCGTTTCCCCGATGTTGTCGGCGTTTTGGCGTTCGTAAATATCGTAAAAGCTTGTGCCGTCGGGCAAGATGAAGCGGGCGTTTTTCAGCTTCAAAGCGATACGGTCTTTGTCGTCGCCGTAGCGCGCTTTCAGTTTTTCGATTTCGGCTTTTTTGATGTCGCTGATGTATTTGTAAAACAAAAACGCCAGAATGTAGTCTTTGAACACGCCGCCGTCGACAATGCCGCGCGCGGAATCGGCGGCGCTCCACAACAGTTTGTTCAGTTCGTCTTGGGTTAAAGCGGGCATGGTCATTCTCCTGTGATTTTGGTTAAGGCGTATTCTATCATAAGTTCTTTGCGGTTCAGCAGTCGTTCCGACAATTCCCGCTCTTTTTTCAGCAGGAAGAAAGCTTGCGACAAGGCGACCTGCGTTTTTAACGGCAGGAGCGGAACGGAAAGCAGTTCGATCTGCGATCGGACGATCGCTTTGACCGTTGCGGTCCCCTGTCGTGAATTCATTTGCGCCTGCCCCTGTTTGGAATTTAAATACATGACGATGTATTCGGGCAAAAAACGCCGGTCGGCAACGGAAACGACGAAAATCGAACTTGACGCGACCGTTTGATTTTCGGACGCGAACAGAGCCGCTTTGAATTCCCCGCGGCTGGACAGCAAAACATCATTGTTTTTCAACAAGTGGGCGGGCTTTAATCTTTCCGCGTTAAACCGCGCGAGCGGCGTTCCGTCCGTTATGACGGGGGCGGACAAGTTTTTTGGCTGGACGACGGCGCAATTTCCGTCTTGAACCGCCGGAACGCTGCCGCGAAAGGGATAACCTGCGCGGATTTCGGCAATGTCGCGAAGAAAGGTCATGATGATCGCTCCTTGTAACTGTTGCGATCAATATAACGGATTTTAAAATTTTTAGCAATATGCTGATACCGCAAAAAGTTGTTGAAAATTTTAAGAAAAGCGGGTATATGTGAAAAAAGAGGGTGGAAGTCCACCCTCTTGACAGCCGAAAACAGTGAACTACGTCGGCAACGATCGCGCGTCGGCGTGGTACGTCGGTATTGCGACCGATCCTGAAACCCGTTTGTTTCATGACCACAATGTTGACAAAGAGAGCAGGCATTGGATTTATCGTCTTGCCGTATCGGAAGCCGATGCGCGCGATACGGAACAGTATTTGCTGAAACATTATAGCTTTCAGGGCGGTCCGGGCGGCGGGGACAATCCGCGTTTTGTGTACGCTTATAAAATAACGGCGGTGACAAGACAGTGAAAAAAAAGGCGGGGCTTCGTACGAATCCCCGCTTTTTTTGGCGTTTGATTATACGAGCGTTCTAAGAACGGTTGATAATCGCGTCGATATCCAGCACGTCCAGTTGACCGTCGCCGTTCAGATCCTCGGAGCTCAGCGTTCCCGCGCAGTTGTGGCAATACCACATCAGTTTCAGGTATTTCTTTTCCAGCAGAGGCGGAATCAAGTCGGGATCGTTGACCGTTCCGTTCATTTTGTTGAAAAACGTGTAAAGCCCCATGTCGCGTTTCGCGCTGTTGCAATGTTTGCAGGCGTAGACGATGTTGTGAATGCCTTGGATTTTGTCGCACGTCGCGCAACGGTCGTTGACGCGCAGGCTTTTGGGAATGATGTGTTCTTTGGTCAGGTTTCCGGTCGCGCCGCAATACACGCACGCCTTGTCCGATTCAACAAATTGCAAATCCTCGCGCAAAATGCCCGACCAGCGTTTCTGACCGTCGCGCAATTCGCGGAAAGTCTTTTTGATAAAACCGTAATGATTCCGCTTCGCCGTCGCGTTGTCGCCCGTTTTCATCGCGCTTTTGGCGATGATTTTGGCGTATTGGTAAAATATCAGGTCTTGGATCGTTTTGACTTCCTTATCGGGCACGGCGAGGTTTCCTTTTGGTTGAATCATTTGGTGTCAATTTATCGAATGAATAAATTCGGGGCAAGGGATATTTCGGAATAGGGGCGTGTTTTATGTGAAAATACGTTGTCTTCACGATAGCAAACCGTTTAATAAATCGACGCCGGAAGAAAATACTCAAAAAACAGGGGTAAAAACCAGGGTAAAAACTAGGGAGAAAATTCTGTCGCTGATACGGCAAGACCCGACGATTTCAGCGGCGGAAATGGCTGAAAAACTGGGACTGACGGTCAAAGGCGTGGAATGGCAGCTGGCAAAATTGAAATCCGACGGTGCAATCACCCGCATCGGCGCGGCGAATGGCGGTAAGTGGGTGGTGAATGTCCTTGATTTTTTCTAAAACAAACATTACAATCACATATAATGTTTGGCTGTAGGGGTGTTCCTTCAGATGATCCTTGCATACTATTAGAGCAAAAGGCGCACGTAGGCTATATGCGCTGAGGCTTCCATAGTTTCGTTGTAGTTATTGGTTATTCGCCATTCGTAGAGTGCGATAGGTCAGCCAAGCAGAAAGCAAGGAGGTGTGTTATGTTAAGTAAACTAACAAACTTATGTCGCCTACTCTATTGGGTTGTAAAGTTAGTTGAAGCCTTATTTGATCTGGCTTTAACAATTTACTCTTTCATAGAGATGGCGATTAACTACATTTATAGTGATTTTTATGAAAAAATACGAATGCAAATATGCAATTTCAGCTGAAAAATATATATTTATTCCAACGCAGGAAATGAGAAATTATGGGAAAACGATAAAAAAAGATATTGAGTCCATTTGGCATTGCCCAAGCTATTACTACCATCTTTTACCATCTGGACATATCGGGGCAGTGAACAAGCATATAAATAGTGATTGGTTTATAGTGGCAGACATCAAAGATTTTTTTTATCAGATCAATCAGACCAAAATAACACGTTCATTAAATGATTTATTCCATGATTATGATAAATCAAGAAAAATTGCGAAATTATCAACGGTATTTTCTATTTTTAACGGCAGAGAGATTTGGCATATTCCTTATGGTTTTCCGCAATCCAATATCTTATCTAGTATCTGTTTAGAAAATAGTTACCTTGGTACTTTTTTAGATAATTTGGAAAGACAGGGATATCTCATTTCTGTATATGTTGATGATATTATCATATCTGGAAAAATGAATAATTATAAATTTCATCTAAAAAAAGAACTTCTTGAAGCGGCTAAACGATCAAATTTGGAAATAAACAAAAATAAAATTCATATATCGAAAAGAAAAGTTACAGTTTTTAATATAAACTTGATGCATTTAAAAATGAAAATTGAAAAAAATAGGCGGTCAAAATTTTTAGAGAAGTTGAATGATACCAGAACTCCATATAGTTCAAAAGAAGCTATAATAAAATATATGAAAAAAGTTGAAAATTGATCATTTATTTTTCTCTAATCTCAAACTGATTCAAAAAAGCGATTAAGGATTTTTGCTGTTCTTCGGACAGCAGGCGAATTTTTTGAATTAAAATTTCTTCGGTGGAAATGTGTTCCTGTTGTTTTTCTTTCAGCAGGGAATCAAGGTCGATATCCAAATCGATCAGGATTTTATAAAGCGTGTAAGCGCGGGGATTGATATGCCCGTTTTCGATTTGATTCACGGTCGTGTAATCGACAGATAATTTATCACTGGCGATTCCTTTGCGGTTCCGCATTTTCCGCACAAGCAGCCCCAGTTTGTTTTTAAATTCCTGTTCCGTCAACATTAAGAATCCCCAATTCCTGATATGGGGAATCTACAATGATTTTTACCTTGACAATATGGAGCATAAGCAACATAAAATCGTTGATGAATAGCAACATATTTTTGTAAAGAAATGCCTATGCCGGAAAACAAACAGGTCATCAGTGCGCGAAGGGTCGCGGAATACGGCGAGGTTTTGACCGCCGAACGCGAGGTCGAGGCGATGCTGGATCTGGTGTCAGCAGAGGCGGCGCGGATCGACAGCCGTTTTTTGGAACCCGCGTGCGGGAACGGCAATTTTCTAACCGCGATTTTGCGGCGCAAGCTGGAAACGGTCGCGCGCCAGTACAAATCAAAAGTTTCCGATTACGAAATTCAATCCCTTTTCGCGCTGGCTTGCGTGTACGGCATCGACATATTGCCGGACAACGCGCAGGCGTCGCGCGACCGCCTGGCGCGGCAGATGACGGACGCGTTTCGGGCTTTGTACGGCAAAGAGCCGAGTGAATCCTATCAAAAATCGGCGCGGTACATTTTAAGCAAAAACATCGTTTGCGGCGATTCGCTGAACGGCGTTGAAAAAATCACGTTCGTTCAATGGTCGCTGATCGGCGACAAATTCAAGCGCGAGGAATACAAGTTCGGGCATTTGACGGCGTCGTGCGCCGATTTGCCGCTATTCGGATTCGCCGACGGCAATCCGGACAAACCCGTGTATCAGGCAAAACCGGTTCGCGAATTGCCTCTTGTTCCCGTTTTGAATGTTGGAGATTGCGATGACTGAAAACCATGCGCCCGACATTTTATCCTGCATAGCCAACCTGTCGAGCGACGAGGTTTTTACGCCGCCGAAAGTCGCGAACGCTATGCTGGATTTGCTGCCGCAAGAATTGTTCGCGAATCCGAAAACGACGTTTCTTGACCCGTGTTGCAAAAGTGGCGTGTTTTTGCGCGAAATCGCCAAGCGGCTGTTGGTCGGACTGGCGGATAAAATTCCCGATTTGCAACGGCGCATCGACCATATTTTTCATAATCAGCTGTTCGGATTGGCTTTGACCGATCTGACGGGACTGACGAGCCGCCGCTCCGTTTATTGTTCCAAGGACGCGAGCGGCAAATACAGCGTGTCTTTTTTCAAAAACCCGCAGGGACACATTCGCTACACACGATGCGAGCACGAATTTCAAAACGGCAAATGCCGGCAATGCGGCGCGTCGCAAAGCGAATACGACCGCGGCGCAGAGCTGGAAACACACGCCTATTCTTTCATACATTCGGACAAGGTTTTCAACGATATGCAGTTTGATGTCATTATCGGCAACCCGCCGTATCAGTTGAGCGACGGCGGCGGAAACGGAGCAAGTGCACGCCCGATTTATCATTTATTCGTTCAACAAGCCAAACGATTGAATCCACGTTATTTAAGCATGATTATTCCGTCCCGCTGGTTTGCTGGCGGCAAAGGATTGGATGAGTTTAGGGATGAAATGTTACATGATGATTCGATTCGTATATTGCATGATTATTTAGAGGCAACAGATTGTTTTCCAGGAACACAAATAAAAGGAGGCGTTTGTTATTTTCTATGGGACAGGGATAACAAAGGTATTTGCACGGTAACGACTCACTTAAAAAATAATATATCAGAAAAAACGATTAGACCTTTGTTGGAAAAAGGTTGCGACACATTTATCAGATATAATAAAGGAGTAAAAATTTTACACAAAGTAATGAGTAAAGGGGAAAATAAAATAGTTTTCTTGGTGAGTGCTAGAATGCCATTTGGTCTGCCGAATACTTTTAAAGGGAACAAAAAGAAATCATCAGATACAGATTTAATTTTATATGTAAGCGGAAACGATAGAGAGGTGAGAGGAACAGCGGCTTACATCGAGCAAAAATATATAGAAAAAGGAGCAGAAATGATCCCGTGGCATAAAGTTTTTATTGCAAAAGCCGGAAGCGGTAGCGATACATTTCCTCATCCTATTTTGCCAGCTCCCTTTTACGGAGCTCCTAATACAGTATGTAACGAGAGTTATCTTGTTATAGGTCCTTTTAAAAATAAAACAGTATGTGACAATGTTATTTCCTACATCAAAACGAAGTTTTTTAGATTTATGGTTTCTTTGAAAAAAAACACACAGAATGCGGCAAGAAATGTTTATTCCTTTGTCCCCGTGCAGGATTTTTCCAAACCGTGGACGGATGCGGAGCTGTATGAAAAATACGGGCTGAACGACGAGGAAATCGCCTTTATCGAATCCATGATCCGACCGATGGAGTAAGGGCGATGACAGATCTGCTTTTCTTTCCCGCGCGTCCGAAAATCTATGCTTATACCCTGCCCGAATACGCGGGCAAAAACTGGCTGAAAATCGGATACACGACCCGCGACGTGCGCGAACGCGTCAACGAACAGCACGGCGTTTTAAAACCGATCGATCAATCCGCTGAAATCGTGTTTGAAACCGACGCCGTGCGCGACGACGGCACTTTGTTCCTTGACCACGATTTTCACCGCTATATCGAACAAAACAGCGTCAAACATCTGCGCGGCGAATGGTACGAAATCACTCTGCCCGAACTGAAAGCGGCGATGACCGCCTTTAAAAGCCGCCGCGCCGTTTTTGACCGCGCCCGCGCGGAAAATTTTCCCATGCGCCCCGAACAAAAACGCGCCGTCGATACGACCGCCGCCTATTTCACCCGCTACGCCTATCCCAAAACGGGCAAGACGCCGCATTTTTTATGGAACGCGAAAATGCGGTTCGGCAAAACGTTCGCCGCCTATCAGCTGGCGAAAAAAATGGGATGGTCGAGAATCCTTGTCCTGACGTTCAAACCCGCCGTCAAAAGCGCGTGGGAATCCGATTTGAAAAACCACGTCGATTTTGCGGGCTGGCAATTCGTTTCTTTGGGCGGATTGCCGTATGACTCGATCGACCATTCAAAGCCGTTCGTCTGGTTCGCTTCGTTTCAGGATATGCTGGGCAAAAACGATTTGGGCGGCATCAAGCTGCACAACGAAGCCGTCCACGCGATCAACTGGGACTGTATCATCTTGGACGAATATCATTTCGGCGCGTGGCGCGACAACGCCAAAGACTTATACGACGCCGAAGACAAAGAGGACGCGCAACCCGACTATTACGACGAAGAATTGATGCCGCTGACGACGAACGCTTATCTGTACCTGTCGGGGACGCCGTTCCGCGCCCTGAATAACGGCGAGTTTTTGGAAGACCAGATTTTCAACTGGACGTATTCCGACGAACAGCGCGCAAAAGAACAATGGACGGGCAAGGACAATCCGTACCTTGAACTGCCGAAAATGGTGCTGATGACGTATCAGATGCCGCGCGAGATCCGCAACGTCGCTTTGGCGGGTGAGTTCGATGAATTCGATTTGAACGAGTTTTTCAAGGCGGAAAATCGGGACGGCGATTTCGTCTTTAAACACGCCGACGCCGTCAAATGTTGGCTTGACCTGATCCGCGGGCAATACCTGCCGACAAACATCGACAGCCTGAAAACCGGCAAGCGTCCGCCAATGCCGTTTTCGGACGCGCGGTTAAGCGCTTGTCTGAACCACACACTGTGGTTTTTGCCGAACGTCGCGGCGTGCAAGGCGATGAAAGCCTTGCTGGATAATCACTCGTTTTACAAGGCTTTCAAAGCCGTTTGCTGCGCCGGCGGCGAAGCGGGCATGGGCGCGGACGCTTTGAAGCCCGTCGAAGAAGCGATTACGGAAAATCCGCTGAACACGCGCACGATCACTTTGTCCTGCGGCAAATTGATGACGGGCGTGTCGGTCAAGGCGTGGGCGGGGATATTCATGCTGCGCAACACGTCCAGTCCGGAAACGTATTTTCAGGCGGCTTTCCGCGTGCAAACGCCGTGGAAGCTGGTCAATCCGACGGGGCTTTATCCGAACGAAACGCAAATCGTCAAGCCCGTCTGTTACGTCTTTGACTTTGCGCCCGACCGCGCTTTGAAACAGATTTCCGAATACAGCGGGCGGCTGGACTTGAATTCTGACGAAAAGCCCGAAAAGAAAGTTGAAGAGTTTATCAAATTCCTGCCCGTTCTGTGCTATGACGGCGAAACGATGAATCTGCTGGACGCGGGGCAGCTGCTGGATATGGTCGTGTCGGGGACGGCTTCGACCATGCTGGCGCGGCGGTGGGAAAGCGCGCTGCTGGTCAATGTGGACAATGAAACTTTAAAGGCTTTGATGAACAATCCGCGCGCGATGGAAGCTTTGTCGCGCATCGAGGGATTCCGCAGTTTAAACAAGGAATTGGCGACGATCGTCAACCGCTCCGAAGCGTTGAAAAAAGCGAAAAAGGAAGCGACGGGGAACGAAAGCGTGTCTGAAAAACGCGAATTGACGAAAGAGGAAAGGGAAATCAAGACAAAACGCAAGGAAATCCAGCAAAAACTGCTGAAATTCGCGACCAGAATCCCCGTATTCATGTATTTGACGGACGCGCGGGAACAAACGCTGAAAGACGTGATTACGCAACTGGAACCCGCTTTGTTCCGCAAAGTCACGGGCTTGACGATACCGGATTTTGAATTGCTGGTCAGCATCGGCATTTTTAACGCGCAAATCATGAACTCGGCGATTTTGGCGTTCAAACGGTACGAAGAAGCGTCGCTGACCTATACGGGATTGGACAAGCACGAGAACGAACGCGTCGG
>SAMEA104315426__coassemble_1352_pt1 | contig 8894 bp, 8 predicted proteins | sample SAMEA104315426__metabat2_low_PE_019 | metagenome-assembled genome bin SAMEA104315426 (sample SAMEA104315426) | gut metagenome | biome: Monkey gut; feature: monkey-associated habitat; material: faeces | place: China | collected 2013 | reverse complement strand
CCGCCCTCTATGACGGCGACACCAGCGACCATTTCCGGCGCAAGATCCGCCGCGTTCCCGCGCCGAAAACCGACGCCGGCGAACCGGAACCGTCCGACGAACTGCCGCAAAGCCTGTTCGCCGAACAGGGCGAGCTGAAGCTGGACGTTCCGCCCGAAAGCGCGCCGGTTCAACCTTTGCCGAAACCCGCCGCCGCGAAACAGCCCGCCAGACCGTCGCCCCTGAAATCCATCAGGGAACAGCGCGAATACGCCAAAAACTTTCATTTGCCGAAGCTTGATTTTCTGGCGAAGCCCAAAGCCGACAAAGACGCCGCCGTGTCGCGCGACTATTTGGAAAAACGCGCGCGCCAGCTGGAAAACGTGCTTGCCGAATACGGCGTCAAGGGCGAAATCGTCAACGTGCGCCCCGGTCCCGTCGTGACGCTGTTCGAACTGGAACCCGCGCCGGGGATCAAAACGACGCGCGTCATCAATCTGGCGGACGACATCGCCCGTTCCATGAGCGCCGTTTCCGTCCGCATCGCCGTCGTTCCGGGGCAAAGCGTCATCGGCATCGAAATGCCCAACGAAAAACGCGCCGACGTGTATTTGAAAGAACTGCTGTCCTGCGACGATTTCAAAAACGCGGCAAAGCCGCTGATGCTGGCTTTGGGCAAGGACATCGGCGGCAAGCCGACTTTCGCCGATCTGGCGAAAATGCCGCACCTGCTGGTCGCGGGAACGACGGGTTCCGGCAAATCCGTCGCGATCAACACGATGATTCTGTCGCTGCTTTACCGCTTGACCCCTCAACAGGTGCGCCTGATTCTGGTCGACCCGAAAATGCTGGAACTGTCCGTCTACAACGGCATTCCGCATTTGCTGACGCCCGTCGTGACCGAACCGAAAAAGGCGGTGCTGGCGCTGAACTGGGCGGTGCGCGAAATGGACGACCGCTACCGCCAGATGAGCGAACTGGGCGTGCGCAACATCGACGGCTACAACGCCAAAGTCAAAGAACTGCTGGCGTCGAAACAGCCGGTCGTCCGCAGCGTCCTGACGGGATACGAAGACGGCGTCCCGCAGTACGAGGATCAGGAACTGAATCTGAAACCGTTCCCCTATATCGTGGTCATCGTCGACGAAATGGCTGATTTGATGATCACGGCGGGCAAAGAAATCGAAGTCGCCGTCCAGCGCATCGCCCAAAAGGCGCGCGCCGCGGGAATCCATTTGATTTTGGCGACGCAGCGCCCGTCCGTCGACGTCATTACGGGAACGATCAAATCGAACTTCCCCGAACGGATCAGCTTCCGCCTGACGACGAAAATCGACAGCCGCACCATTTTGGGCGAACAGGGCGCGGAACAGCTGCTGGGACGCGGCGACATGCTTTATCTGGCGCAGGGTCAGCGCCCCGTCCGTCTGCACGGTCCGTTCGTCAGCGACGACGAGGTCGCCGACGTCGTCGCCTATCTGAAAGCTCAGGGCGCCCCCGAATACGAGGATTCCGTCGTCGAGGAAATCCCCGAATCCGCGGACGGCGGCGAATCCGGTCCCGCGGACGACGGCGGCGACGCCAGCCTGTACGACAAAGCCGTCGCGATTATCCTGCGCGACCGCAAAGTATCGACCAGCTACATTCAGCGGCAGCTGCGCATCGGCTACAACCGCGCGGCGGATCTGATCGACCTGATGGAAAAGGAAGGCGTCATTTCCTCCCCCAACCACGCGGGGAAACGCGAAATTCTCGTCCCCGACAACAGACAGGCGAGCTGACCGGACCCATGAAAACAACGGAAGGAACAAATGCTTAAAACGATTTTACTCGGCTTGGTTCTGACGGCTTCGACCGCCGCGGCGCAAACGGCGGCGGACCAGACCTTTTCTCAGCGGCGAAGCGATTTGATCCGGCGGATCGAAACCTATTTCAACGGCATCAAAACCATCAAAAGCCGTTTTTACCAAACCGGCGGCGGCGCGTCGGCGCAGGGCGACTTTTACGTTTTGAAACCGAACAAAATGCGGCTGACCTACGATCCGCCCAGCCCGATCGAAATCGTCGCCGACGGTTACTATTTGATTTTCCACGATAAAAATCTGGAACAGGTCACTTATCTGGATCTGGACGACAATCCCGCCGCGCTGATTTTGAAAGACAATCTCTCCTTTGCCAAAGAAGGACTGGAAATCGTCGATTTTAAAACGGAAACGGGTTTGGTTTCCGTGACGGTCGCCAAAAAAGACCAGCCTTCGACGGGCAAAATCACGCTGACGTTCAAAGAAAAACCGTTCGCCCTGAAACAATGGGTGGTCGCGGCCGCCCGACAAATCGAAACGACGGTCACGCTGGACAATATGGAAACGAACCCGCCCGTCGACGAAAAGCTGTTCAAATTCAAAGACCCGCGCAAGAACCGCTGATCCTTCGCCGCCGCGAACAAACCAATTCCCTCGCGACCGACCGCCGCGGGGGACGCGCCGTTATTTTTGAAACGCGCTTTACCACGCGCGCGCTCGGACGCTTTTGCGCGGGCGGAAACAGAAACGGCGTTTGCATTTACGCATGCGGATCACCGCTTTCCACCAAAGACGTGTCGTTTAAAATATCTATATAGTCCTTAAAAAAGTATATTCTGTTTCTTTTTCCGTTCCCTTGCTGCACCAGCACGCCATGCTCTTCAAACAAAGATATAATGTTATATGACGTTTTCATCGATGTTTTTATATATCCGTTTATTTTTTCAGCATCGACAAAAGGCTCTTGAAATAAGAAATCAATGACATTATACGGATCTTTTATGTTTTGCTTGACACGTTCTTTCAATAAAAGAATTTTTCTGGTCGTTCCGGCGATGGTTTCCGAAACACGGATAACGCCGTTCAGGAAAAATTCGACCCATTTCGCATAATCACCCGTTTCGCGGACGTGTGTCAATATGTCGTAATAAGCGGTTTTGTACTGCTTAAAATACAGACTCAAGTACAACAGCGGTCTGTTCAGCAGCTTTTTATCCATTAAAAACAACGTGATCAGCATTCGACCGATACGTCCGTTTCCGTCGTTAAAGGGGTGGATCGTTTCAAATTGATAATGCAGCAAAGCGGCTTTGATCAATTCGGGGAAATCTTCGGCATGAATGGCTTTTTCAAAATTATCCAAATGATCGGGCAACGTTTCGGGAGAACAAGGAACGTAAAAAGCGTCTTTAACACTTGATCCGCCGATCCAGTTTTGCGACGTTCTGAATTCCCCCGGCGTTTTTTGCGGTTCGCCGCCCCGCACCCCCGTCATCAGAACGCGGTGAAGTTCTTTTATTAACCGAAGCGACAAAGGAAGTCCGATCGGATTTGACAAATTTTCTATGCCGACGTTAATCGCCCGTTCATAGTTTTGAACTTCACGCACATTGACGTTTTTTGAACACGCGTCTTTTTCCGCCATCACTTCGGTCAAAGTCGATTGCGTTCCCTCTATTTCGGAAGACAGCAACGCTTCTTTCAACGCATACGGGCGAATCAGCAGGTCTATGCTGGGCAAAACGACTTCCAGCGCGTCAAGCGTTCCCAGCGATTTGACCGCCCGTTCCGATAAACGGTAAAGCGCGGGCGGAAAAATGATATCCAGCGGAAAATGAGCCGGTTCAAACGCTTTGTATCCCCGAAGTGTCGTCACGTATCGTCCCGCTTGCATTTTGTTTTCCTTTTTTACAATTCGCCGTGAAAATTTTTTCCATATTGTAACATTTTGCGTTTTTTTACAATAAGGGATTCTTTACCACGACGCTTTCGTAAAAAAACGCTGTAAGAAGCAACAAACGGCTTCGGACATGCCGAAGCCGTTTGCGTTTGACGATAAACGGTTACGCCGTCTGCGAACGCATGCCGTTGACGAACCCCGCCAATCCGTTTTGACGCTGGCGTTTCAGGCGTTCCGCGCGAATGACCGAACGCACGCTTTCGACGCTTTCTTCGAAATCGACGTTGACCAGAACATAGTCGTATTCGTTCCAATGGCTCATTTCCGACGCGGCGGTCGCCATTCTTTGGCGCACGACCTCTTCGGAATCCTGCGCGCGGGAAAACAGGCGGCGTTCCAGCTCCGCCATCGACGGCGGCAGAATAAAGACGCTGACCAAATCTTCGCGGGCGTTTTCGGCGATCTGCTGCGTCCCCTGCCATTCGATATCGAACAGAATGTCCTTGCCCTCTTCCAGCGCCTTGCGGACGGGTTCGCGCGGCGTGCCGTAGCAGTTTCCGCAAAATTCCGCGTGTTCCAGAAATTCGTTGCGCTGAACCATGCCGTCAAACGTCGGACGGTCGACGAAAAAGTAGTCTTTGCCGTTGACTTCGCCGGGACGGGGGGATCGGGTCGTGACGGAAACGGACAGGGACATGTTGGCTTCGGTTTCCAGAATGCGGCGGGCGATGGCGGTTTTCCCCGCGCCGGACGGCGAAGAAAGAACCAGCATGAAACCGCGGCGTTTAATGGTTTGAGTCATAATCAAATCTCCTTGACTTTATTCGATGTTTTGCGTCTGTTCGCGAAGCTGGTCGATAACGGATTTCAGTTCCAGTCCGATTTTGGTCAGTTCCATATCGGCGGATTTGGAACAAAGCGTGTTGGCTTCGCGGTTGAATTCCTGACACAGAAAGTCCAGCTTTTTACCGATCGCGCCCCGTTCGGCGAACAGTTCGCGGGCGGTGCGGACGTGCGCCGCCAAACGGTCCAGCTCTTCCCGCACGTCGGCGCGCAACATGCACGCGGTGACTTCCTGCATAAAGCGGTCTTCGCTCAAACCGGTCGTTTGCGTCAGAACGGACAGGTTTTCAGCCAGTTTCCGGCGGATCGCCTCGGGCTGGGCGGCGGCGCGGCTTTTGGCTTGCGCGACCAGCCGTTCAATGCGGTCGACCGCCTCCGACAAACAGGCGGCGATCTTCGCGCCTTCGGTCAAACGGGCGTTTTTCAAGGCTTCCGCCGCTTTTTCCAGCGAAGACAGAAACAACCCCGCGCGTTCGTCGCGGACTGTTGCGTCGTCGCGCGCGTCGGCGTCGCATACGCCCCGCACGTTCATCAGCCCGTCGATACTCGCGGGACGCAGAGCGGGATATTTTTGCTGCAAATTGACCGCCAGCCGGCACAGCTGTTCCAGAAAAGCCTCGTTCAACTTCGGCGCGGCGGTTTGCGCGTCGTCGACGTCCAAAGAAACCGTCAGACTGCCGCGCGTGAAAAAAGACCGCAAAGAATCGCGGACTTTCTGTTCCAAATCCTCGTATCCCTGCGGCAGACGGCAGCGGATTTCCAATCCCTTGCCGTTGACGCTGCGCAAAGTCCACGTCCACGCGAAGCCCCGCCGTTCCGCGCAGGCGCCGAATCCCGTCATACTTTCCATTGAAAAGCCCCTTTATTTATAATCTTGTTTGCATTACCTTACATAAAACAGATTCAAACGGGAATGCAAAAATGAAAAATCCGCAACATATTTTGATTACGGGCGCGTCCAGCGGCATCGGCGAAGCGCTGGCGCTGTTTTACGCCAAACCGGGCGCGACGCTGTTCATTTGCGGACAAAACATCGAACGGCTGAGCGGCGTCGCCAAACGGTGCGAAGAAAAAGGCGCGCGCGTTTTCGCCGAAAAGCGGGACGTCGCCGACGCCGGCGCGATGGAAAACTGGATCAGCCGCTGCGACAAAATCGCGCCGCTGGATTTGGTCGTCGCCAACGCGGGCGTGTCCGCCGGTCCGGGGAAAAACGGCGAATCCAGCGAACTGACGCGTCGGATTTTCGCGGTCAACGTCAACGGCGTGTTGAACACGGCTCTGCCCGCTTTGGAAAAAATGACGCCGCGCGGACACGGTCAAATCGCGCTGGTGTCGTCTTTGGCGGGGTATCGGGGACTGCCGTCCGCGCCCGCCTATTCCGGATCGAAAAACGCCGTGCGCGCGTGGGGCGAAGCGATCCGCGGCTACATCAAGCCCTACGGCGTCGAAGTCAGCGTCGTCTGCCCCGGATTTGTCAAGTCCCGCATTACGGAAAAAAACACGTTTCCGATGCCGTTTTTGATGTCCGCCGACAAAGCCGCCGCGATCATCGCGCGCGGACTGGCTAAGAACAAAGGGCGGATCACTTTTCCGCCCCTGTTGGCTTTCGCGGCGTGGGCGGCGGGCTGTCTGCCCGCGCCGGTCGCGGAATTTATTTTAACGAAACTGCCCAAAAAAGGCGGTTAGTCGACCAGATGCCCCCACGGGAAAATGCGCCCCAAATCCTTGTATTCCTCGGGCATTTGATCATAAGCGCGATCCAGAACGCCGTCGAAAACGTCGAAATCGCTTCTGTCTTCGATTTCAAATTCGTCCAGCAGCGAAAACAGCAGATATTCCGCGAAAACACGGGCGGCGACCGATTTCGGAACGGCGCCGAACAGTCTGAATTCCGTCATCAGATACTGTTTGTAGTCTTTAAGGTTTTCCAGCGATTTCAGTTTTGCCGCCAGCAGGGGATCCATATCGCGGCGCACGCGCAAAGCCGTGTCGACCATGGCGTTCACGCGCAGGGATTTTTCCGCGTCTCCGGTCAAAGGAGCGTCGCCGTTTCTTTCCATCAAATCGACCAGCGTGTCTTCGTACATGTCGATGAAATCTTGACGAACGGGATCGTCAACGGGTGTTTGTGTATTCATGTCCAAACCTTTTTCAGATGTTGAGCGAATCATAGCACCTTTGAACGGAAATGACAAAGCCTTATTGTTGCGTTTTTTCGTTCGGTCTGCACAGACGGTTGACGGCGTCCATCGCGTTGTTAAACCCTTTCATCGAAAAAGTGTCGTAAGTTTCGACGCCTTCGATCGTCAATCCGCGCACCGTGACGCGGACGGCTTTGTTCATCGCTTTGGCGATCAAAGCGTCCGTTTTCAGATTTTTCGCCCAGGCGGTGTCTTCGCTGGTGAACAGATCGGCTTTGACGTCGCCGACGCGCAGCTTGACTTCGGAACGCGGCATATAGGTGTAGCCGGCGACATACGTCAGCGTGTCGTACAGCTGTTCGTTCGGACGGTGGGATACGATCAGGAACACGTCGCCGCGGCGCTGGTATTCGCCCGTCGATTTGAACGGCTGAGCCGCCACGAAGCACACTTTGTCCCGTTTATTGTCGAAAATATAAGCGTTCCAATCGTCGAAAACGCCGATATGCTCGACCTTTTTGGAATCGATCAGATGTTGCGCCGCGCACGGAAAGGAAAACAGCAGAAGCGCGAAAACCAGTATTTTTTTCATTTTGTCGTTTTTTCCTTTCAATTCAGCAGCCCCGTCGTTTGGACGGAATCCGGCTTGACAAACAGGGATATGTACAGATTAGACCAGAATCGTATGCTTTCGCGTTTTTTTTCATTGGCGTCGGCGAACCGCTCCGTCGCCGTCAAATCCAAAACGGACGGATAGCTGAGCGGAATTTTCGCGCGCACGTCTTCGTCGCGGCAAATCAGCTTCGCCGCGTCGTTCACCATCAGCCGCGCGTAGTGCGACAGCCTGACCGGCGTTTGCAGGGACGCGATGAATTTCGCGCGGTTCATGCGCGCCGTGTTGCCCCAGCACAGCAGGGACACCAGATCGGGGCAATGCACCAAATGGACGGGATTCGCGCGAAAATAGAAAAACAAAGGCATTGAAGAGCGTATCAGCTTGAACAGCGCCGTCGGATAAAAGTTGTCTGGTTTCACGGGGGACGCGAACGGAACCTCCTCGTAGCGCAATTTCCGCTTTTTCAACAGCTCCGTCGTTTTTCCCGCGCGGTCGACCGTGATGAACATCTCGATCCCGTTGTTGGCTCTCAACCAGTCCAGCTGTTCGACAAAGCCGGCGGTGTGTTCGTTGAACCCGTCTTCCATAAATGGATAAAGCACGCGCATTTTTTCCGTCATTTCAACCTCTTTCTTAATCTGGCGGCGAAAAACCCGTCGCAGCCGCCCTTGTCGGCGTAATAAAACGGCAAGACGCGCAAATCGCCGTCGGAGGAAATCAATTCGACCGGAACGTCCCTTTCCGTCAGCGGCACGCGTTCGACCAACCCCGATTCGACGGCTTCGTCGATCATCAGCCGTCCCTCTTCGGGCAAAACGGAACAAACGCAATAAACGATGACGGCGTCGTCTTTCGCCATGTCGACGGCGACGCGCAACAGTTCGCGCTGGGCTTGGTTCAGCCGTTCGACATCGGCGGGCGTCCTGTGACGCGCCACGTCGGGGTGGCGGCGCAAAGTCCCCGTCGCCGAACACGGCGCATCCAGCAGAACGGCGTCGAATTTGCGATTTTTTCCGTCCGCCGAAGCGTGCCATTTTCTGGCGTCAGCGCAGATCGTTTCGGCTTTGAAACGAAGTCTGCCCAGATTTTCCCTCAATCTGGCGAGGCGGTTCGCAGACACGTCGATCGCCGTCGCGGCCGCCCCCGCGGCGATCAGCTGGGCGGTTTTTCCGCCGGGGGCGGCGCAGATGTCGACAGCCGTTTTTCCGTTTAAGCCTGAAAACAGACGCGCGGGCAAAGCGGCGGAAAAATCCTGCACCCACCACGCGCCCTCTTCGAACCCCGGCAACGCCGGAACGGACGCGTTTTTTTCGCGCCGCAGCGTCCCCGTCGGCATGACGAACGCCCGCAACGGTTCAGCCCAGTCTTGCGGATCGCCTTTGACGGTGAAATCCAGCGGCGCTTCGTTCAGTCCCGCTTCCGCGATTTTGCGCGCGGCGTCTTCGCCGTATTCCTTTCGCCAGCGGGAATAAAGCCACGCGGGAACGTTCAGTTTCGCGGCGTCCTGTTTCGCGGCGATTTCTTTCCCCTCGCGCGCGACGCGGCGCAAAACGGCGTTTGTCAGCGCGGCGAAACCGCCGAAATCGCGGCTGGATTTGACCAGCGAAACCCCC
>SAMEA104315426__coassemble_1274_pt1 | contig 9363 bp, 9 predicted proteins | sample SAMEA104315426__metabat2_low_PE_019 | metagenome-assembled genome bin SAMEA104315426 (sample SAMEA104315426) | gut metagenome | biome: Monkey gut; feature: monkey-associated habitat; material: faeces | place: China | collected 2013 | reverse complement strand
CAGGATAAAATCAATTCCCCCCCGCTGGTCAACACGGCGACGACGACCGTCGCGCCCGACGGGCTGATGAAATTCTTGCGCGCCTGCCGCCACGAACCGGTGATCGCCCCCGTTTGCGAAGGAGAGGCTTGACAAACGCGTAAAAATATTACACAATGTGATATTGTTTCGGGTCTTCGGGGCTGATTGCTCCGAAGGCTCTTTTTTTATGCTTCGGACAAGGGGGAAGAATGGTCAACATTAAAATACCGTATAAATGGCAGCCCAGAAAATACCAGCTGGATTTGTGGCGTTATCTGGAAAACGGCGGAAAGCGCGCGGTCGCCGTGTGGCACAGACGCGCGGGAAAGGACAGTCTGTCTTTGAATTGGACGGCGGTGGCGGCGATGCGGCGCGTCGGCGTGTACTGGCATATGCTGCCGTTGCAGACGCAGGCGCGCAAAGTCGTTTGGGACGCGATCGACAAACAGGGCAGGCGCGTGATCGATCAGGTGTTTCCGAAATCTTTGCGCAAGTCCGTCAATTCGCAGGAAATGAAGATCGAACTGCTGAACGGGTCGATCTGGCAATGCGTCGGATCGGACGGGTACAATGCGCTGGTCGGGGCGAATCCCGTCGGCGTCGTGTTTTCGGAATATTCGATCGCCGATCCCGCCGCGTGGGACTTTATCCGTCCCATTTTGGCGGAAAACGGCGGGTGGGCGCTGTTCATCTACACCCCGCGGGGACGCAACCACGGGCTGAAACTGTTTGAAACGGCGCAAAGTTCGCCAGACTGGTTCGCGCAAAAGCTGGGCGTCGCCGAAACCAAAGCCATTCCGATGTCCGCGGTCGACGCCGAACGCGCGGCGGGCATGGACGACGGCGTCGTTCAACAAGAATTCTTCTGTTCCTTTGACGCCGCGTTAAAGGGCAGTTACTACGGCGCTTTGCTGAACGATTTGGAAAACCGCGGACGGATCGGGGACGTGCCGTTCAATCCGGCTTTGCCCGTGACGACCGCGTGGGATTTGGGCGTCGGGGACAGCACGGCGATCTGGTTTTACCAGCAGAACGGCGCGGAGGTGTTCGTCGTCGACTATTACGAATCCAGCGGCGTCGGGCTGGATCATTACGTCAAGGTGCTGAAAGACAAACCCTACGTCTACACCGACGACAACATCTTTCCCCACGACATTCGCGTGTACGAACTGTCCAGCGGCAAAAGCCGGCTGGACATTCTGGCGGGGCTGGGGGTGCGGGGGCGCGTTTTGGAACGGGCAAGCGTCGAAAACGGCATCGCCGCCGTTCGTCTGCTGTTGCCGCGGTGCCGGTTCGACAGGGAAAAATGCGCCAAAGGGTTGGAGGCTTTGCGCCAATACCAGCGGGCGTGGGACGACGCGCGCAAGGATTTTCAGCCGCGCCCTTTGCACGATTGGACCAGCCATGCGGCGGACGCTTTCCGCTATCTGGCGTCGGGCATTCGGGAACGGGCGCAAACGGCGGAACGTCCGTACCGTCAGGCATTGCGGGATTACAGAGATTACGACCCCTTCGGCGGCTGACCGCGGCGCGCCGCGGCGAACGGGGCTTGACTTTTGTGAAAATATAATCACAATATGTTATGTAATGCCGAAAACGAATCAAGACGAGAGGTCGCCCTTTCGTCTTTTTTTTATGGAAAGGAGAAGTTATGACGGTAAGCAGTCAAACAAACAAAGTCATCTATGTCGGAAACGGCGTCGCAAAAGAATACGCGCTGCCGTTTCCGTTTTTGGATCAAAACGACATCAGAGTCAGGCAAAAGCTGGGGGAAATTCAGACGGAACGGACGGACTGGACGGTTGAAAACGGCAATCTGGTGTTTGCCGCCGCACCCGAAAACGGGGCGGAAATCGCGGTCGTGCGCGAAGTGCCGCTGACGCAGGAAACGGACTACCGCGACAACGAGATTCTGCACGCCGAAACGCTGGAACGCTGTTTCGACAAACTGACGATGCAAATTCAGCAGTTGAACGAACGGATCGACCGCGCGGTGACGGTGGACGTGTTCGACGACACGCAGGCGGCAAGCCTGATTCCGGCGATCCGCCAAGCCGTTTCCGATTGCCAAACGGCGGTCGCGGCAACGTCGGCGAACGCGCAAACGGCGGCGGAACGGGCAAGCGCGGCATCAACCAGCGCGGTCGACGCCGCGGCGTCGGAAACGAACGCGGCGGCGATGCTGGGGACAAAAGCGAATGCCGATTTGAACAATCTGACGGCGAACGGGAAGGAAAATCTGGCGGAAATGCTGATGCCGGATTATTCCAGAACGGTCGTTCTGACCGCGGGCGTCGCGTACACGGCAAGCTGCGCCGGCGTATTTTGCGGTTACTATCGCGGAACGGCGGGAACGGGAACGACTTATACGGTTGACGGTTTCACGCAAACGTACGCCGCCGGATTTGACGACAACCTCCGCCCTTCCGGCGCGTCGTTTTTTGTTTTTGTGTCAAAGGGCGAAAGCTATTCCGCCGCCCGGGCGAACAATTTGTATTTCATTCCGTTGAAAGGAGTTGCCGCATGACGGTTTATTATGAAAAGAAAGACGGTAAAATCATTCGTTGGACAAAGTCCGAACAGCAAGCCGTTTTGGAAAAAATGACGGAACAATGCGCCGACGAAGATCTGGTCGGAACGGAAGACGGCGATTATTTTTTGCGCGGCGAAGTTCCCGATGTTCCGGAAGAACGGAAGGCGGAAAAAATCAGAGCCGAACGAAACCGGCTTTTAGCCGAAAGCGACTGGACGCAGGCGAACGATTCTCCGTTGCCGGAAACGGAACGAAGAAAATGGAGGGCGTATCGTCAGGCGTTGAGAGATATGCCGTCGCAAACGGGTTTCCCGCATTCGGTCGCTTGGCCCGAAAAGGAATGACAAACCAATGGAAAGGACGGGAAGATTTCCCGTCCTTTTGCTTTTACCGGCATATGCAGGCGGAAAGCCGTTTATATTTTTCTTTGTATTTTTCCGCCTTTTTCCCGAACAACAGATGCGACAGCAGGCGATAGCGCAGTTTTTTCATTTTTGATGAGGCGGCGCACATCGGCAAATCCGTCGTCGCGACGTCGACGCCCGATTTTTCCGCCGTTTTCAAATCGTCCGGCGTGTTCCAGCCAGGGGAGAACACGCGCACCCCCTCTTTGTGCAAAACTTCCAAGTCCGCCGGATAGTTTTTAATCCGCGACGGCGACATCGAAACGTTTTTGACAGCGTATTTTTTTATGAAAGCCGCGATTTCTTCGACGAATTGAAAACCTTTTTCGGAATTTTCCGGCGTGTCGATCCACGGCTGGACGTTCGGGTATCCGGCTTCGTACAAAGAACGGGCATTGTTTAAGGAATACGTTTCCACGACGGATCTGCGGATTATGTCCTCGTCCGTAAAGGCGGCGGCGAAACTTTGCATCAATTCGGGATTGTCGCGGTCGACGTAACCCGCCAGAAAATCGAACATCACCGTCGCGTCGCGATGTTTTTTCATAAAATCGAAAATGTCTTCAAGGGTCAGCGGCGTCAATCCGGCGGGAAAAATGTTCGTCAAATAGCGGTAATTCAGAAAAGTTTTCAAATCGGGGACGGGCTGTCGGGCGTTGTACGGGATATGCAGATTATCGGCGTCCGCTTTCGTCCACAAGTGATAGGCGACAAAATGTCCGTCCGAAGTGCGCTGAATGTCCGTTTCAAAAAAACGGAAACCGGTTTTATAGGAATTTTCCAAGGCTTCCCTGCTGTTGGTCATCGTGTGACCGCGATAGTTTCCCAAAGCGTGCGCGTTGTATTCCATGGCGTTTCCTTCGCAAACAAAAAGAATTATTCCTAAAAAAACAAAGACGGATTTCATTCCAGACCTTTTAGCCTTTCTCTTAAAACCGACGCGGACACGCTTTTCGTGCGGGGCAGGCGCAAAACTTTTCGTCCGTGTTCCAAACAGTATCGTTCCGCCCGCGCGAAACCGGCGTGCGTTTGATCGCCGCCCAAAATGAAAACGTCGAAATCGACCTCTCGCACGATTTTGTCGACGTCGGCGTACAAAACGACTTGATCGACATAGCGGCATTGTTCGACCATTTCCACCCGTTCCCGCGTGGTGTAGACGATTTTGGCGTCCGGTTTGTATTTTAAAATACTGTCCCCGTCCTGAACGGCGACAATCAATTTGGAAACGCCGCCGCCGTCGTCCGCGCATTCTTTCGCGCGGCGGAACAGCTCCTTGTGTCCGTAATGAAACAAATCGAACACGCCGACCGTAAAAACAACACTCATAAGCGCAGCTCCTTTTTCAAAAAGTTGAAGATATTTTCAGAGGCGCTTTTGCCGTCCGGTGGCAACAGATTTTCTTTCGCGAAGGCGCGGCGTTTTTCCGACAACGGATCGTTTCCGTTCAAAACGACGTTTCGCAGGAAGTTTTCTATTTTTTCAGATAGGGGGGGGCTTTATACAATAAATGGTTGAATATAGCTTCACCCAACTCGTTGAATTTATGGGATACGGTATCGTCGCGGACCGTATATAAATACGGTTTGTCGATTGCGGAATATTCGCACATAAAGCTGACGGAATCGCCGATCATCGCGTCGGAGGTCAAAAGCAGGTCGACGTAATCGCCGTCGGAAAGCTGCGTGTTTTCCCGTTGTTCCCATTTTTGATAATATTCCGCCGTCCTTTGTTCGCCCCAACGTTCGTCCGCGTTTAACCGGGAACGCAAAAGCGGGTGGGGGCGGAACGCGAATTGCGCTTTGTCCCGATATTTTTCCGCCAGTTCAAGCATGACGTCCGCCAATTCGTTAAAACACGAATAACCGTAATGGTCGGGGTCGTTTTCGATGGAATGATGCGGCGCCCAAACGATTTTCTTTTTGGCGGCGGACTGCGTTTTCCAGACGTTTTCCGGTGAATGCCCGTCAAAAAACGGGTCTAGTTTCGGATAGCCCGCAAAAAAGCTGTTTTCCCCTTTGTTGCGGGCGTAGCGTTCGGACATAGCCAAAGCAACGGAACTTTCCCAAAACAGATGCGTCATTTTGTAATTGAAATCGTTGTCAAAGACGAATTCCTGCGAATTCGACAGGAAATAACCGTAAGGAACGAAGCATGTGATTGCGTTCGAAGCCTCTGCCAAAAATCTGTCCGTGTTTTTCAAACCGAGCGTCGAATTGAAAAAAACGATGTCCGGCTGAACTTTTTTCAACGACAGATATTCTTTTTTTTCAAAATCGTACAAAGAAACGTGCTTCATCTGTTTTTGTTCCAGCCATTGGACGATTTTTTCGTATTTCGACGCGTCGAATTTGATTTTCGGATCAACGTGTTCGTACGGAAAAACACCGACGACCGGCTGGAATTCCACGCTTTTTTCCATCAGATGAAACAGTTTTTCCAAACAAAAAACATCTTTGTCGGGGCATAAAAACAAAACGTTCAGAGGCTTTTTACCCGATTTATAATTGATGACGGACAAACGGCGTAAGGAAGCGGTTTCAAGGGAAAATCCCTTGCCTTGTTCGGCTAAAAGAGCCTCGTTTTTAACTTTCAGTCGATCGATTTCAAGGGAAAATTCCTTGCTTTGTTCGGCAAAAAGGGCGTCGTTTCCGGTTTTCAGCCGATCTAATTCGTTTGACAACGCCGTTATCGAATTTTCAACATTTCGAATGCCTTGGACGCATTGAATATAACCGGGAACGGTATTCGTCCCGTATCGTTTGTTCAAATGCTTCCATAACTTATAGGAAAGCTTGTCGATAATGTTTTTGCGTTTCGAAATCATGATCGTCTTCTGAAACCGTCCGGTTCAAACGATATTCTTTTTTTTCAGTTTCTTGTTCAGATGTTTCCAAATTTTGTATCGGATTTTGTTTTTCAACGAAAGCTTCTTTGCCGGCGCGGGAACGGATGCGGGAGCGATGGCTTTAAACGACGGGGACAAAACGGAAAAAGCCCCCCGTTTCGTCTTATCAATCAATGAAACGCCGAAAATTTGCTCCATTTGCTTAAATCTGTGTTCAAACCGGTATCCGTCTTCGATCGCCAGATTGGATCCCGCGACAACGTCGGCGCGCCATTTGTCGTCTTTCAACAATTTTTGCGCCAAAGCTCTGACGTCGTGCGTCGTTTCGAACATCGGAATCTTGACGTGTTTCCCGAACAGCTTGTCTATCATCGGCAAACGTTCCGACAGCAGACAGCCGTTCGTCGCCATGATGTCCATTACCCGCCACGGCATCGAATTGACCGATTGAGGGTGAACAACGTTCAGGCATAATTTCGATCGGTTGTATATTTCCTGATTATGTTCGGCGGAATAAACCAAAGATGAATTTAAACACGCGGCTATGTCGGGAAAATACGGGGTGATCGTGTTCCAATCTTTGTTGGAATACAGTTCCAATCCCATGTCGCACAATTCGTACAAAGCGGCTATTCTGTTTTGTCCCGAAAAAACGCATGTGAAATTTTTTTCATCGGCTTTGCGGAATTGTTCTTTCATATCGTCGTCGAACGTCGAACCGTATTTTTCCAAAATCGTTCGCGACGAAACAAACGGATTTTGCCTGATTTCGTTTAAAACCGAAAACAACGCCGCTTTTCCGCCGTTGTTTTCGATGAAATCCCTTAACACCCAATCGTTAATCTGAAAAAACGATCCGATAAACGAAATGTTCGTCGTTTGATCCGTTTTTACGTTTTTCAAATTCGTCGCGGCGGGAACGTAGAAAATCTGTTCGTCTTTTAAAGAAAACGCCTGTTTGATTTCCGCGCGACCGTATTCGGAAAACGAAAAGAACGTGTATTTTTCTTTGTTTCGTTTGATAAAATCTTTCTGATTCCATAATGAATAATTGTCCGCGTCGTACAGCAGAACGGGGCAGGAAACGCAGTCGAATATTTTACGGTAATTCGATCCGTTGAACGAAATCACCAGATCCGGATCGAAATCCGCAATATCCTTTCTTAATTTGTCTTCGTCAATGTCGTCTTTCAGCGTATTTTCGCCGGCGAATGTTCTTGTATGAAACAGGTTTGGAACATACACCAAAACATCGTTCCCGTTTTCCGCCAAAGCGGTAATAAACTGATCGTAAAAACATGTGATGTAGTAAGAATTGTTCGAAGCAAAGGCGTTCGAAATACAAAATAATATTTTTGACATTTTCTTATATGATCCCCTTTTTTTTGAGCTTGTTGTTCAGATGTTGCCATATTTTATATCGAATTTTATTTTTAAAACTCAATTTTTGATTTATTGGCGCGCCTTTGCTTTGATACAGCCAAAGTTCCAATGATCCGGAAGAGTTCGCGTTTAATTTCATGTTTAAAAAATCCTCCATTTCGTCAAGGACATTTTTTATGCGGTGTTTTTTTTCGATTTCCTCGTGCGACGCGGCGACGATGTCCCGCCGCAAATTTTCTTCTTTCAAAATTCTTTGGCATTGTTCGCGCGCCTCCGCGGGCGACGTGAACGTCGGCAGCGGAATGTCGGGAAACGTCGACGTCAATCCCGGTTTGTATTCCGAAACCAAACAGGCGTTGGACGCCATGATGTCGCACACGCGCCACGAAAAACCGCTTTGCGCCTGAATGTGATTCGTGTTGAATCCGATTTTCGAATTGTTGTAGAACGCTTCGTTTTCCGACAGGGAAAAAACTTGTTCCTTGTTATAGCACAAACACAATTCCGGAAAATATTTCATGGAATTGTCAGCCCACGACATGCCGCGCAAATCCAGTCCCAAATCCGCCACGGCGGTCAGGTAGCGCGCGCGAAAAACGCCGGATATCAAGGACGTGCAGCGTTCCAGATTGTCGATCGGCAGTTTGTTTTCGGCGGCGTATCCTTTTTCGTTGTAAATTTGTTCGCCGGTTTTAAACGGATAATCCGCGAACGTTTTAAAAACGTCGCGCGCCATCGCCAGTTCTTCGCCGGAAATATCCTTTCTGACGAAATCGGTGACAAAGTCGCAACCGACCCACAGCCAGTTCCAGCCGACGAAAGCGATGTTGTTTTCGGGTTGTTTTGCCGGATCCGCTTTGACGCCGGTGAACAAAGGCACTCTTCTGATGTTTTTCAGATCCGTCTTGCACGCGTCGCAAATCAGGGCAGGGGATTCTTTTTGAAACGTCAGATAGCGGTATCTGTCGGGTTTAGATCGGATTTTATCCTTGTTTCTGAAAAAATTGACGGTATCCACGTCGTAGACGACGATCGGTCGGTCGAAATAATCGGTGATATCCCAAAAAGTGTTGTTGAAAAAAATAAACAAGTCCGGATCGAATTTCTTCACTTTTTCCAAAACGTTCGCGGGAATTTTTTCATCAAAGAAAGACGCTTCTTTTTTGAAAAAGCAAAGAACATCGTTTCCCGCGTTTTTTAATCCGTTGACGAACGTTTCGTAAAACGGCGGCATAATGCGCGGATCTTTGTCGTGATAGGCAAAGTTGTAAAAAGAAACGAAGATCTTTGCCATTTTCTAAATTTCCCTTATGTGTTCGACGATCCTGTCGGGATTGTATTCCCGCAGAATTTCCGGATCCAGAAAACCGTTGGAAACGGCGATCGTTTTCATGCCCAACGCTTTGCCCGTTTGAACGTCCTTGCCCGTGTCGCCGACGAAAACGTCGTCGGGGGACGGCGGCGCGACGTGTCGGCGGATCAATTCCTCTTTTGTCGTTTTATGTTCCGTAACGAACACGTCGTTGAAAAAATCGAACAGTCCCAGCCGTTTTAATTCGGCAATCGTCGATTCGACGCTTTGCCGCGCCGTCGCCAGATAAAGAACGTTCTTTCGCTTTAAACGGTTCAGCGTGTCGGCGACGTCCGGATAAACGGCGTCTTTGTTCAGATATTCTTCCGTTTCAATCAATTCCAGCCAGCGACGTTCAAAATCGCGAATCTCGCGTTCATCATATCCGAAACGGTTTGCCAAAATCAGCGCATGGGTGTTTTTGTGCCGTTTCAAATCCCAGTATTCGCCGCAAGTCAGCTTTGATTGCGGGACAAGGAATTGAAACAGGGAATACAGGCGATCCCCCGCGTCAATCAATGTCCCGTCCAAATCGAAAAAAACGCGTTTCATGCGCCGCACGCCTTCAAACAACGGTTGAAGATGTGATCCGGCGACATGCCGTACATTCTTTTCAAATCCTGATGCCAGCCGTAATCGGAACAGAACGTGTTTTCAAATCCGATAATGTCCAATTTCGCACCGATGCCCGCCTTGCACAGCGTTTCCGCCACGGCGGCGCCCAGTCCGCCGGTCACCTGATGTTCTTCGACGGAAACGACTTTTTTCGTTTTCTTCGCGGATTTCAAAAGCGTTTCCCCGTCAAACGGCTTGATGGTCGACG
>SAMEA104315426__coassemble_1245_pt1 | contig 9515 bp, 6 predicted proteins | sample SAMEA104315426__metabat2_low_PE_019 | metagenome-assembled genome bin SAMEA104315426 (sample SAMEA104315426) | gut metagenome | biome: Monkey gut; feature: monkey-associated habitat; material: faeces | place: China | collected 2013 | reverse complement strand
AAAGAGGAAGGCTTGATTTCCTTTGACGTTCCCGCGCGCGAACTGGATTGCAAAATCCGCGGACTGCTGCCGCACCCCGGCGCGTGGTTCTTTTACAACGGCGAACGGATTTCCGTTCTGGACGCCGATCCGGTCGAACTGGACGCCTCCGTCCCCGCCGGAACGGTGTGCGCGAACCTGACCGTCGCCTGCGAAACGGGCGGGTTGAAACTGAACGTCCTGCGCCGCGACGGCAAAAAAGCCGTTCCCGCCGCCGATTTCCTGCGCGGTTTCGATTTGCCCGAGGGGGCTGTTCTGAATGCCCAGATATAAAATCACCGTCGAATACGACGGCACGGACTACGCGGGCTGGCAACAGCAAAAGGACGCCCCGTCGATTCAGGGGGAACTGCAAAAAGCCGCTTTCGCCTTTCTAAACGAAAACGTCGTCGTCACGGGCGCGGGACGCACGGACGCGGGCGTTCACGCGACGGGACAGGTCGCGCATTTCGACACGGAAAAGAACGTCGACCCGTTCCGCGTGAGCCAAGCGTTCAACGCCCACCTGCGCCCTCAGCCGATCGCCGTTTTAAACGCCGAAATCGTCCCCGACGACTTTCACGCCCGTTTCAGCGCGCAAAAGCGGCACTACGTCTATAAAATCCTGAACCGGCGTTCCCGCCCCGCCCTGTACGAAAACCGCGTGTGGTGGGTTCAGCGCCCGCTGGACGAATCGAAAATGGCGGACGCGGCGCGGATTTTGATCGGCAGACACGACTTCACGACTTTCCGCGCCGCCGCGTGCCAAGCGAAATCGCCGGTCAAAACGCTGGACGAAATCAGAATCGAACGGTACGGGGATTTCGTGTTTTTCTATTTTTCGGCGCGGTCGTTCCTGCATCATCAGGTGCGCAACATCGTCGGCACGCTGAAACTGGTCGGCGAAGGATTGTGGACGAAACGGGACGTCGCCGACGCCCTTGCCGCCAAAGACCGCAAAGCCGGCGGACCGACGGCGGACGCCGCTGGGTTGTACTTCGACCGCGTGGATTATTGACGTGACTTTTTGACAAAATCGTGGTAAATTCTATCCGTTAATTGGACGAATCGGATAAAAAATGCCCGTTTTGACGTTGAAACAATCGACGGTTGAAAACTTCGTCGCCGCGACCACGCGCCGGACGATGATTTGGCATGCCCGCCTGTCCGAAAAGCGGAGCAAGCTGATCGATTCCGTTCCGCTGTTAAAAAAGACGCGGGACAGAATCAACGCTTTCGACCGTAAAATGACGGCGCGGTTCGGCAAAAACTACACCAAAACGCGCAATATCGCGATCGGCGTCGGAAAATTTTTCGTCGCGGGACAGTTCGGCGGCGCGGGCATGGCGGCTCTGCTGGCGTACAACGCGGTCAAAGCCGTCGACCCGATGATGAAAATCGCCGAACGGCAACGGCAGGAAGGCAGAGTCACGGGCATTTTCGATTTCATCAGAAAACACCCCAAACAGAGCGCGGCGACGTTTTTGGCGGCTTCGCTGGGCGTTTCGGCGATCGCCTGCGGTCTGGCGGGCGCGTCCGGCGCGAAACTGGCGTCGCGCGCGGGAACGGCGGCGATGATCACCCTGCCCGAAATGCGGGCGCTGTTTTCAACGGCGCGCAAATGGGCGGCGGGAAAAGCGTCGTTCAAGGACATCGCCCGTGACGCGGCGACCGTCGGACTCAGCGTCGGGGCGTTCGTTTCGGGATCGGCGTGGCAGCATGAATCCGCCGCCGCCCCCGATTTCCCCGTCGACAAAGCGGACAAAACGCCCCGAAAAAACGGCGGCGAAGCTTCCGCCGCGCGTCTGATTTTAAACGCGAAAACGCGGGAATGACCGCTTATCTTTCAAACGCGCGCAGGTATTCCGCCGGCGAAGAGAACTTATCCGCCGCGACGGGCGCGCGAACCAGACGCGCCAGCGCGCGGTCGTATTCGGGATCGCCCGACCGCAAAGCGTCGAAATTTTTCAAAATGAACGCCTTGGCGCGCAAAACGCGCAAATCGTTTTCGGAATAGGCGTTTTTATTTTCGGGCACCATTTCGACGTAATATTCGTTTTTATCGTACCGCGTCACATAGGACGGCGCGGAAAAAGAATCAGCCAACAGCGCGGTCACGCCGACGCCGTATATCGTCGTCCCCACCGTGTACAGCGCCGAAAGCCCGCAAACGTCCGTTTCCTTTTCTTCAAAAACGGATCCCGCCTTTTTATCGCATTGCGAAATCAGCGACGACGACACGGCGAACACCCCGCCCATCATCACGCCGTCTTTCATGCCGTACCGCGCGTCGATCCGCGCCGTTTTGTACCCCTGCCGCCGCACGGTCAAATGCCGGACGTCGTTGCCCGACAGTTCGCCCCAGTAAGGCGTCGTTCCGGCCTTGACGTCGCCCGTGTACACGTCGGCGCTCACGTTCGAATCAATGAACAGCCGGTGACGTTCGGGGGCGGAGGAACAAGCGGTCAGCGTTAAAACGAGCGCCGTCAAAATCGTTTTTTTCATTGTTCGCCCCCCTTTTCAAACGACACCGCCATCGACACGACGCCTTTCGCGGGCAGTTTGCGTCGCGCCAGCAGAAAATCGTCCTGATTCAGCAAAACGTCGACGGAGCATTTCGGCAGCGACCCGACTTGTTTTTCGACGGCGGCGATTTGTTTTTTCAAGCTTTCGCGCTCGTCTTTCAATTCCCGCGGCGCGAACCAGCGACCGTCGATCTCGTCCCCGACCGTTTTCAGGCGGCGGCGCAAATCGTTCAAACGGCGGTTCAAATCCGCGCGGCGTCCGTCAAGGTCGGCTTGTTCTTTGGCGGACAGGCATTTCGCCGTCCCTTTCCGGCGCAAAGCGGGCGCGAACGAAAGCCCGCCGCCGCCGATCGAAAACTTTTCAGTTTCGAACGGAACGGTCAGCACTTTGACCGACCCGTCGGCGTACCCGACCCGCAACGTCACGGCGCGTCGGGCGGCTGTTTTTTTGGCGGCGGAGGATTTCGCCAAGTCTTTCAAATACGCGATTTTGTATTTTTTCGTCTTGCCGTCGGATTTCGCGACCGTGACGCCGCGGTCGCAATTTTCCGTGACGACGTTTTGGTAAATCTTGTACTTGTTCGAATCGTACTTTCCCGTCCATTCGCGCGTTTTTTCAATTTTGCAGGCGGCGGAATCCTTCGGAATCCGGTTCAAAATTCCGTTTATCTTGTCGAAAAACGCCGTTTCATACGCCTGTTCGTCAAAGAAAATGCGCAGGTAAAACTCCCCTTTTTCGTTATAGGACACGGCGGCGCGCAGAAAATTGTCGGGGTAATCCCAGCGCATCAGGGATTCCAAAATCCCCTCGCGCGTCGCGGCGCGGGGCAGAACGGGCGAAGCGGAGGGCAATTCCGTAAAATCAAACGCGTGATACCCGTCGCGCGCGACCACTTCGACCGCGGCGGACGGTTTTGCGGCGGCAGCCGTTTCCGCCGCCGAAACGGGCGTGTCGGAAACGACGAACCGCGCGTCGATGTTCCTGTCCAGCCGCAAATGCTTGGCGACGGTCTTTCCGCCGACGGCTGAAACCTCGCCGCTTTTGGCGAAATAACCGTCTTTGAACGTTTCGAATTTGTGCGTTCCGCGCGACACCTGAAACCGCTTGACGGGCGTTTTGCCCGCGTTCGCGCCGTCCACCAGAATTTCAGCCCCCGCCGGATCGGACGTAAAGGACAGATAGGCGGGCTTTTCCGTCAGCGCGACGCCCGACAGGTCCACGTCGTCCCCGCGGCGCATGTCGCGCGCGTTCAGCGGAACGGCGTATTCCAAAAACTCGGGGTGTTTCAGCAAAAGGACGTTGTCGCGGTTGATTTCGATCGGAAACGACGCCGGCGTTTTTCCTTCGGGTTCGCCGTTCAAATAAACCTGCGCCGCCACGCCGTTGCCGACGTCGACCCTGACCGTCACGCGCGCGGGCGTCAAAGAAACGGAAACGGGCAGTTCGGAATGCGGCGAAACCGTTATTTTCCGTTCAAAAGCCTGATAATTCGGGTGGTCGACGCGCAAAACGTGCCGCCCCGCCTTGACTGCGATTTTGACGTTCGAATCGGATTGGGACACCAAAACGTCGTCGACGAACACGTCCGCCGACGCGTCCGGCGCCGTCGTCAAATTCAAAACGCCCGTGTCGGCTCCCTGAACGCCGACAGCCTTTTTGACGGATTCTTCCGCCCCGTCCGTAAAGGAACGCGGCACGCTGATCGTCGTTGAACAATCGCGGACGACCGGATCGAAATAGCGCAGTTCGACCGTCATCGGAATGACGGCGGACCGGGGATAGGATTTGCGGATAAACTCTTCGTTTTTTCTGACGGCGGCGTCGCAGACCGCTTCGCGATCGGCGTTTTTGCCGCCCTTGTAGTTCGACCTGAACAGGACTTTGTCGCCGTTCGTCAGCCGCAAAGTGCTGTTTCCGCCGCGCAGGGAATTCACCCACGACGGCGCGTTTTCGGAATAGGTTTGCGCGGAACAGGCGGTCAACAGCGCCAGAAAAAACAAAAACCGTTCGGACACGGGTCTTCCCCCTTTGAAATTCGCCGCCATTATAAAACGAACGGCGCAAAGCGCAACCCGTGTTTTTCGGGCAAAGAAAACCCCGCCCGTCAAACGCGGGCGGGGATTTCGTCATTCCGCGGGTTTCGCGGTCTTTTCGTCCTCGATCAGACGTTCGGACAGGGACAAAGCCTGTCTGAACCGCGCCGCCCAAGCGACCGTCGTGTTCAGCCGCCGTTTGATGATTTCCATTTTCAGAACTTTGCGCGGCTGGTCTTTGGCGTTGCTGACGATGATTTTCGTTTTGCGTTCGCGGCACTGCTTGATGAAATCGACCAGAATGTTGACCGCGGTCGCGTCCATCATCGGCACGGACCCCATGCGCAGAATGATGATCTTCGGCGGATTGGGCAGGGTGTCGAAAAACTCCGTCAGCCGCGACGCCGCGCCGAAGAACAGCGGACCGCTGATGCGGAAAGCGACGACGCCGTCGGGCAGATTGCCCACAAAATCGGTCGAAGACAGCATTTCGTGCTTGTGTTCGTCGGTCAGCCGCAAATCGCTTTCGACCGCGAAATTGACGGACATGCGGTGCATGAAGATCAGGCTCGCCATTACGACGCCGACTTCGATCGCGGTGTTCAAATCGACGAAAACGGTCAGCAGAAACGTGACGATCATCGTCAGCCGGTCGCCCATCTGCGCGGACATCAGCAGACGGATCTTGTCAAAACCGCTCATGTTCCACGCGACGATCACCAAAACCGCCGCCAGCCCCGCCAAAGGCACGAACGACGCCAGCGGAGCGAGAAACACCATGAACAACAGCAGGGCGACGGCGTGAATCATGCCCGACACGGGGGAATAAGCCCCCGCGCGAATGTTCGTCGCCGTTCGGGCGATCGCGCCCGTCGCGGGAATGCCGCCGAACAGAACCGAAGCGACGTTTGCCGTTCCTTCGGCGACCAGTTCGCAGTTCGACAAATGGCGGTCGCCCGTCATGCCGTCGGCGACGACGGCGGACAGCAGCGATTCGATCCCCGCCAGAAAGGCGATCGTGAACGCGCTGGGGAACAGCAAAGCCAGCTCTTCCCACGAAAACGTCGGGAACGACGGCGTGGGCAGGCTGTCGGGAATGCCGCCGAATTTCGATCCGATCGTGTCCACCGGCAGGTGCAAAGCGTACACGGCGACCGCGCCGACGACGACGCCGATCAGAAAATTCGGCAGGCGCGGCGCGAATTTGCGCAGCAGCAGCATCACCGCCAGCGTGGACAGCGCGATAGCGGTCGAAGCCGGATCGAACGTGTGCTTATAGGCGAAAAACGCCTGCCACTTTTCGATGATTTCGGCGGGAACGCTGTCGATTTGCAGTCCGAACAAGTCTTTGATCTGGCTGGAAAAGATGATGACGGCGATGCCCGCGGTGAACCCCGTCACGACGGGATAGGGAATGTATTTGATCAGCGCGCCCAAACGGAAAAATCCCGCCAGAATCAGCATCAGTCCCGCCATGATCGTCGCCAGCGCCAATCCGTTGTAGCCGTAGGTCGCGATGATGTTGTAAATCACGACGACGAACGCGCCCGTCGGACCGCCGATCTGAAAACGGCTGCCGCCCAGCAGGGAAATCAGAAAACCCGCGACGATCGCGGTGAACAGCCCGCGGTCGGGCGTCGTTCCCGACGCGATCGCCAGCGCCATGGACAGCGGCAAAGCGACGATCGCGACCGTCACGCCCGCGACGATGTCGCGGCGCAGTTCCGAAAACGTGTAGTTTTCCTTGAACACGCGGAAGAATTTAGGCACGAAGCCCTGAAAATAAAGCGGCAGGTTCCGGCTGAACCGGTACCATTTTTCGCGGGAAATGAACTGCATGGCGTTTTGTCCGATGGCAATGATGACTTTCGGGGCGAAAAGTATGCCTTTTTCCCTTTTGTTTCAAGGAAAAATCCGGTTTTCGCCGATTTTTTCAGACATTGAACTGGCTGTTGTACAAATTCGCGTAAAATCCGCCTTTTTCCAGCAATTCCGCGTGCGTGCCGCGTTCAACGACGCGTCCCGAATCCATGACCAGAATCAAATCGGCGCGGCGAATCGTCGAAAGCCTGTGCGCGACGACAAAGCTCGTGCGCCCTTTCATCATTTCGTCAAAGGCTTTCTGAACGTAAATTTCCGTGCGCGTGTCGATCGAGCTGGTCGCTTCGTCCAAAATCAGCATGGACGGCAGGGACAGCATCGCGCGCGCGATGCACAGCAGCTGTTTCTGCCCTTGCGACAAACTGCCGCCGTCTTCGCCGATGACGGTGTCGTACCCGTCGGGCAGGCGTTTGATGAATCCGTCGGCGTGCGCGGCGACCGCGGCGGAAACGATTTCGTAATCGGACGCGTCCGGCTTGCCGTAGGCGATGTTTTCCCGCACCGTTCCCGATTTCAGCCACGTTTCCTGCAACACCATGCCGAACTGGGCGCGCAGACTGTCGCGCGTCATTTCTTCAACGTTGGTTCCGGAAACGGAAATACTGCCCGAATCGACGTCGTAAAACCGCATCAGCAGGTTGATCAGCGTCGTTTTGCCGCACCCCGTCTTTCCGACAATGGCGATTTTCAGCCCCGCTTCGACGTTCAGGGACAGGTCTTCGATCAGCTTGATTTCCGGAACGTAAGAAAAATAAACGTGTTCCAAATCGACCGTGCCGTCCGCGCGTCCCAACACTTTCGCATCGGCGGCGTCCGGCGTTTCCGGCGTCGCGTCGATAATCTCGAACAGCCGTTTCGCGGACGCCAGCGCGCTTTGCAGTTCGGCGATCACGCCCGAAATTTCGTTGAACGGTTTTGTGTACTGGTTCGCGTAGCTTAAAAAGCACGACAGCTGCCCGACGGTCAGCACGCCGGCGACCGCGATCAGCGCGCCGACAATGCCGACCAGCGTATAAACGACGCCGTTGACAAAGCGCGTGCAGGGGTTGGTGATAGAGGAAAAGAACAACGCCCTGACCCCGCAATCCCGCAAACGGGCGTTGATTTCGTCAAACTTTTCGCGCGAACGGGATTCATAGCCGAACGCTTTGACCAATTTCAAATTGCCCACCGTTTCGTTGATCAGCGCGGTCATTTCGCCGCGCGTTTCGGACTGCGCCTTGAAAAATTTGAACGTGCGCTTGGCGATGAAGTTCGCGACGAACAGCGACAGCGGCGTGACGAACACGACCAGCAGCGTGATTTTGACGTTGACGACCGCCATGAATCCGATCGTGCCGAAAATCGTGACGACGCCCGTGAACAGCTGCGTAAATCCCATCAAAAGCCCGTCCGCGACCTGTTCCGCGTCCACCGCCACGCGGCTGAGAATGTCGCCGTGCGGCGTCGTGTCGATAAAACGCAAAGGAACTTTTTGCAACCGGTCGAACGCCTTGACGCGAATGTCGCGCACGGTCAGATAGGTGATTTTGTTCGTGCAAAGCCCCGTCAGCCATTGCGACGCGGCGGCGGTCGCGACGACGACCGCCAGAATTTTCAAAACGGCTTTCAGCGCCTGAAAATCGACCGCGCCTTTGCCGGCGACCAAGTCGATCGCGCGCCCCGTCAGCACGGGGGCGTACAGCGTCATCGACACGCCGACGACCGCGAAAAACAGCGCCAAAGCCAAATAGGACAAGTACGGGCGCGTAAAGGACAGCAAACGTTTCAGCAGACTTTGTTGCATTACGCCGCCTCCTCTTTTTCCAGTTGCGACAGGCAGATTTCGCGGTAGACGGGGCAGTTTTCGAACAAATCGTCGTGCGCGCCGATTCCGACCGCCTTGCCGTCGTCCAGAACGACGATGAAATCCGCGCCGCGCACCGTCGAAATGCGTTGCGACACCAGAAACACCGTCGCCCCTTTGACGTCGTTCTTAATCGCTTTGCGCAGTTTCGCGTCCGTCGCGAAGTCCAGCGCCGACGCGCTGTCGTCCAAAATCAAAATGTCGGGCGAACCGACCAAAGCCCGAGCGATCGTCAAACGCTGCCTTTGCCCGCCGGACAGATTGCGCCCGCCCTGCGCGATCAAAGTGTCCAGCTTTTCGGGCTTGGTCGAAACAAATTCCTCGCCCTGCGCGGTTTTCAGCGCGTTCCAAATCTCCGCGTCCGACGCGTCGGCTTTCGCCCAGCGCATATTGTCGCGGATCGTGCCTTTGAACAAAACGGCTTTCTGCGGAACGACGCCGATTTTGCGGCGTAAAACGGCGAAAGGATAATCCCGAACGTCGACGCCGTCGATCAGCACCCGCCCCTTTGTCGCGTCGTAAAAGCGGGACAGCAGGTTGACCAGCGTCGTTTTGCCCGATCCCGTGCCGCCGATGACGCCGACCGTCGCCCCCGCCGGAACGGCGAAATCGATGCCGGACAAGGATTCCGCCTCGGCGTTTTTATAGGCGAACGACACGTTTTCAAACCGCACGCAGGGCGCGCCGGACAACGGTTCCGCCGTTTTTCCGCTTTCCGTGACCGTCGGGAAAATCGCGAACACGTCGTTGATGCGCGCGGCGGACGCGGACGCTTTGGTGAACACGACGATCAAATTCGCCAACGCGACCAGAGCCAGCAGAATTTGCGACATATAATTAACCAAAGCGATCACCTCGCCCTGCGTCAAATCGCCCGCGTCGACCCGAAATCCGCCGCCCTGAACGATCGCTATCACCGCCAGATTGACGACGACGTACGTAGCGGGGTTCAGCAAAGCCGCGATTTTTCCCGCCGTCACCTGTTCGTTCATCAGCGTTTCGCACGTTTGTTCAAACGCCGCGCGTTCCCCGCTCTGTTTGGAAAAGGCGCGGATCACGCGGACGCCCGTCAAATTTTCCCGCACCAACAGGGACACTTTGTCCATGCAGGCTTGAATCCGTTTGTAATACGGCAGGCATTTCGCCATGACGAACCAGATGACCGCCCCGATCATCGGCGCGGCGACCAGAAAAATCATCGCCAGCTTCGC
>SAMEA104315426__coassemble_1208_pt1 | contig 9662 bp, 7 predicted proteins | sample SAMEA104315426__metabat2_low_PE_019 | metagenome-assembled genome bin SAMEA104315426 (sample SAMEA104315426) | gut metagenome | biome: Monkey gut; feature: monkey-associated habitat; material: faeces | place: China | collected 2013 | reverse complement strand
CGTAAATTTGATCAACGCGAATCAGACGCGCTTGGGTGCGTTCTTTGGTAAAGCCCATGTTGCCCGTTTTCGACCACGCCAGCAACGCGTAGGACATTTTGCCGACCGCTTTGCCGAACAGCATAAAATTGAAAGAAAACTCCGTTCCCCGCCCGATGTTTTTCACTCCGATGTCGAACGGTTCGATAACGTACGGGTTCGGCACTTCGTCCCCGCCGTTCGACAAAGCGCCGTTTTCAAAAATTTCGGCGTAAGGGCAGGAAGAAACGGCGGCGCACCCTTTGCAGTCCGCCCGCTGCGCCAAACAGCTGACGCGCCGCAGCGATTTCCCGAATATGCCGCGCAAAGTCGAACCGGCGTACGCGGAAAAATTCATGTCTTGCAACGCGCGGAACGTCAGACGCAATTTCACCAGCGGGAACACTCACTTGACCTCTTCAAATTCAACGACGCTCCAGCCGAAAGGTCGGCGTTCTGTTCCGTTCTTTGCAAACCAATACGTTGTCGCGTGGTCGAGATATTTTGACGGGTTGTTTTTTCCCGTCATGATTTTGATGTTGCGCAGACTTTCCACGGTTTTGCTTTCCGCGCCGCCGTGCTTGCCCAAGCAAAGCAGAAAAGCGTTCGACCGATTTGAAGCGTTGCGGATTTCTTCAAACAAACGGCTGTCGATGCCATGCACTATCGTTTGCCGATCAGATTGATCGTTTAAAATATCCGAATAAAAATCGTTGCAGGCATGTCGGATAGATTCAATCGTTTCGCCGAAACGGCGAACGCTATCGCTCCCGCAAGAAAACGTTAAAGTCGATTTAAAAACGATTTTTGACGGGATTATTTCCATATAAACGGAAACGCCTTTCTGCGAAACAGCTTTATTTTCTTTTCGTTTGACGTTTTCCGCCGTGTCGATTTCCGTCATAAACGGCGAAACGGCAACGGCGTCGCCCAGCTTCAACGATTTGAACGGATCGTCCGTCGGATTGTCGTAACCGTACAGCATTTTTTCCGCATCGGCTGATTTTTTAAAATCGTTTTTGTGAACATGAAGTTTTTCCGCCTTTACCGACATCAACGCGGTACGAATTGCGCCTTTCAATGACGAACCGGGGATATAAGGCAACCCTGTGACGGAATCCGAAATCTGTTTTTCAATGCGAAATCTGTTATCCGTTTCCGCCTTTTCGTATTTTTTTGCGATTTCGGGACAAACTTTCGAGCGTTTATCCGCGTGTTTCGCAATAAAGGCGGCGCGGGCGCGAAAGAATTTCTGCAATTCTTTCAAAGAATTGACGCTGTCGCTTTTAACAATGCGCAACAACTGCTGTTTATCAGCCGGCGACAGCGCTTCGGACAACTGTTGCGGCGTGAAAGTGTAAAGAAAAACAGGGGCTCGCGGCAAAGGTTCGCCGCAAATGCCGCAGTCGCGCGCGTTTGCCGGATTTTTCGCCCCGCATTCAGGACAAACGACACAGTCCGCTTTTTCGCTTTCGGAGCAAATCACATATTCCGTCGGTTCCAAATCGCGCGAATCGCCGATGTGAACGGGCGAGTACGTCGTTATTTTCAGACGGTAGACTTTCATAAATTCGTTTGTCATCATTTCGTTTCCTTCGCCGTCAGCGCGACAACGGGCGCGTAGCCCTGAAACACCGTCCGTTCGTCGATCAGGGACGCGCCTTTCACGCCCGTGCCGACAAACAGCGTCGATTTGTCCATGCCGTTTTTCGGCGTCAAAACGGCGCCGGCGTCCATGGTCATGACGGGCTGTTTGAACGGTTTTCCGGACGTCGCCACCACGTTGCCGTGCCGTCCGAAACGGACGAACACTTTGTAAAAAGATTTCGCGGCGTTAAATTCGTCCGGAGCGGGAACGCAGGGCGCCAGCGTCATAAACGCCGTCGCGCCGCTGTTTTCAAACGCGGTCGGCGTCATACCCGAAACGGTGAATTTTCCGCCGCCGGAGGACGCTTTTTTTCCGAAACCGACTTGTCCGATTTGTTTGAACAAGGCTTTGATTTCCTCGGCTGAAATCCGGTTTTCGTCAATGACGGCGTAGACGTTCAGCGTTTCCGCATAACGGATTTCTTCGATCATATAGGCGGAATACGCGCCGCCGTCGGCGTGGTTCGTTTCGGGGTTGACGCGGTTCGCCGTTTTCAGCCGTTTTTGAAAAAAAGCGGATTCCGTAAAATATTTTGCCATTTCGTTTGTCGGCAGACCGATTTTTTCCGCCGGCACCCATTCGCGTTTTTTAAACTTTTTACGTTCTTTCGCATCGGGTTCCGTTTTATCGCCGACTTGTTTGAAATACGGAAAAGGCAGAACCGGTTTCGGCAGATGTCCCGCCGGAAAAGCGTCCGAAACAACCGCGAACGGTTCGCCGTCGGCGTATCCGTTCAACAATTCCGCCAACCGCCGGTCGCCGAAACGTTCAACGATCGCCCAGCACAACGCGCCGAACAGCGTGTCCCCTTTTATCGGCGTGTAAAACCCGCCGGTCGGTTCAATGTCGATTCTGTACAGTTTCATGCCGTTTCCCGATCAAGCGAATCTGTTTTCAAACGGTTTTATCGAATCCAATTCGGATTGAATGTCCCGCCCGTCGATTTTCAAATCTTCGAATTTGATTTTGCCGTAGCCGCGCGATCCCGAACCGCCCAAAGCGTCCATTTCCAGCAGTTTCATCACGCCCAGAACGACGGGCAGAACGTCTTCGCCGTCGTACGTTTTGACGGTCAGTTTGAAATCGAATTCCGCCGACGGCAAAACGCGTTCCGTATTGCGCAGATTGTTCGACGTTCCCGATATGCGGTCAATCGTGTTTTCCAATTTGATTTCCGTGTACGCTTTATCCTGCCGTTTTTTCCAGTCTTCCGTCAAAAAGCAATCCCAAAACGACAGACAGGACGGTTTGGCGTTCTTTTTATCGCCGCCCGCGCCGAACAGTTTGACCACATGTTCATCGTCGTCGCCGCCGCCGCGATACAACCGCAACAAACTGCGCATTTTGCCTTTCAGCGACGATCCGGGAATATACGGTTCGCTGTTCGCGGTTTTAATCACGGGATTGTCCGTTCCGCCGATGTGCATTTCCGTTTCGCCCGCGCCGATGTGCAAACCCGTGACGACTTTGATTTTTCCCGTAATCAGTTTCATATCAAAATTCATGCTCGTTGTCCCTTTATTTCGTTCTGTATTGTTTGTAAAAACCCATCACCGCTTCCATAAACAGTTTGGCGTGATTCAGCGTTTTACGATCGTTGATTTGGCAGATCGTTTTACTGATAAAGTTTTGAAACGTCGCATCAACGGTGCCGCGTCCTTTGGCGTAGGCGACTTTGGATTTGATCATATAAACGAACGGCAAGATCTCCTCGAATTTGTCGTCTGAATCGGCGCGTTCGTTCCACATCGCCAGTTCATCGTAAAAACGGCGGATTTGCGTCGATTGATTGACGGTTGAAGCCGATTGGGAAATCGTTTCAGCGCATTTGTCGGCAGTCGAGTCGAACAATTCTTTTGTCAGATTGCTCAAATTAAATTCAGGCAAAGGGCGCGACGCCTCTTTATCGCCTTTACCGGCAGAATTTGACGCGTTTTGAGCAAACCGCTGTTTGTTCGAAAGGCTGAGCGTTCCACGATTGCCGTAGTTGTTTGGATATGTTTGATATGGAGCCATTTTATCCCTCTCTTTGCTGATAAAGCCAAGTGAACAAGGCTATTTTGTAATCTGTTTTATAATTGGAAATCGCGTCGCCGATTTCTTTGGCGATTTCCGCGGCGGCGTTTTGCTTGTCTTCGTCTTGAATCTTGCGCGATGTTTCTACAAAGCGCGCCGTTTTGTAGACCAGTTTCGACCGCCACGCCGCGGCGGTGAAGTCTTTATCCGCTTTATCCGCCATTTCGCACAGGGAAAGCAGACCGTACACATATCCGATCGACAAACCGTATTTTTGGACAAGCTCGTCCAGACGGGATTCTTTTTCCATCAGATCTTTGTAATCGTCAAAAGACACCGTTTGCCCGAAACACGTCACGGCGTTCTTTTCTTGGATAATCTTTTCCCCGTCTTTTTTCACATACCCTTTCGCTTTGTCCAACGATTCCTCCGCCATGCCGGACAGCGTGACGGCGTCGTCGCCCTTGTTCATGCACATGCCGATTGAAAACGTGATGTCGTCGCGGTCGCAGACGTATTCGCGGAATTTTTCACGCAAGGTCGGCACAACGCCCACCATGTCCAGCCACGGACCGATCAAATAAAAATCGTCCCCGCCCGCAAACACCGTGTAAATGTTTTTCGCGCGTTCGTCCTCTTGACACAAATACGGCAGAAACACCGTAAAGAAGTTGTTGAGTTGGCGGCTCAATCCCGCCATTGTCGCGAACGTCGGCGAATCAAAGCCTTTCTGAAACAGGTTTCCCAAATTGTCAATGTCGCCTTTGACGCACATCAGCGCGGGTTTGACGTATTGCACGCCGTCTTTCTCGTAGCAGTTCACTTTCGCTAAATTTTCAAAAGTTTTGGTTTGACCGTTTTCATCGCGCGGCACATACGCGTTGATGTAACGGCGGGCGCGACCGCTGAATTGCGCTTCATTCGCGCTTTGAGGCAAGGAAATGTCCCAATGGCGCAACACGCCGTCCGTCCTTTTCCAACCGATGTGATAGCCGAAAACGTCCGACTGCCAGCCGTCTTCATCTTCAACCTTTGTTTCCGCTATGACCAGATTAGCGTTCTCCGTCAACTTTTTGCCCGTTTTCAAAATATCCAAACACGTTTGGCAGGCGTAATCGCCCTTCAAATCCGGATCGAATTCCCACACGGGTTTCTGCGCGGGCATTTTTCCGTCGAAACAGCAAACGCCTTTCGCATCGTCAAATTTTTCGGAAAAATCGGTCATCACGCCCGCGTTGCGGCGGCACAAATCGAATTTTTGCAATTTCGCCGTTCCCAGCGATTCAAAAATTTTTGATTGCAGAACTTTGAAATTTCGTTGTTCGAAATCGCGTTGCGTCGCGGCTACCGTCGCCAATCCCAACGAAATCTGACCGTAAAACCGCTTTAAAAACCAATCGTTTATTTCTTCTTTGATTTTTTCAACGGTGTCAAAAGTCGCCGGCGTGTTCGGGGCGACGATAACGAATTTGCCCGCCGCGTTCATGATTTGCGACGTCGACGGCAGTCCCAATCCCCGCAACACCTTTAACGCGGCACATTCGGAAAACAGCGAAACCATAAACGAACGCCCGCGCAAAATTTTGTACGCGTTTTTGCGCGTGTTTTTGCCGGCGTCGAAAATAAATCCCTGAATGCCGGACACGTCGCCTTGAATCAGCAAAAATTTCCTTTCGTCGTCGTTTTTCAGCGCGTCGACGTTTTCCGTGCCCGTTTCGCGGTGATACCGCCACAATGCCGTCGCCAACGCCGCCGTGCTTTTGGAATGATCGTACAGCGGCACGTCCGGCATTGTCCCGAACGCCGTCGCGGACGGAATGTTCTGCGTGTAAATCGAATACAGCGTGTCGAAATGGTCCAGCCACAGATCCCAGTTTTCACGGTCGTGAATCAAACGGAGGTCGGCAACGAAAGCGTTCCACAACGCCTCGTATTCCGCCGTAGCCTCCTGTCGCGTCGGCGTTTGCTTCGATTGCGGAAACACGGCGTCGGGCGACAGCGGTTTCAGCGGATATCTGTAAAGCAAATCTTTCGCCGTCAAATTTTCGCGCTTGTTGCCGTCGGTCGACAACTTGTCGAACAAGGGAATCAGACGGGAGGTCAGATAGTCTTCCTTGTTTTCCCGTTCGTTGTATTTGGCGTATTCCGACCGTTCAAACGCGCTGGACAGGCGATCCGCGACAGAAATCACCCGTTGCAAATAGGTCACCGGTTTATGGTGAAACGCCGCCGCAGAGATAACGGAATCATCAACTTGTCCCTGTTGAAACGGCGTTGTGTCGATGTTCTCGCCCTTTATCGCCGGCAGCTGTCTTTCGATCGCGTCAATCGCCGCAGCCGTGTAGGCGGCGTGAATGTGGGTGTGGCGTTCTCCCGTTTGATTAAACGGACAAAAAACGTGAACATTATTGTTTCGTTGTTCCGGCGTCATATCGATTTTCGCGCGTTCGGCGAATTTGCCGATGTCGTGTATCAGCGCGGCGAACGCCACCCGGCATGATTGATCCAGCAGTTCGTGTTTCATGCGTTATCCTTAAAATTATTCATAAACATCGCGGTATGAAGCTTTGCGATCGTTTTATCAGAACCGATCAACAGTCGAACAAGTCCCAGCAAACAGTTCAATAGAGTTCGCATTTCATCGGAACTTTTCGCTTTTGCCGAAAAACCGTGGATTAGAACGGAAGTGTTTCGCAAACCGCGGATATCTTCGTTTTTTTCGACCAGAAACTTGGCTATATTATGTTCCGCATCGCCTTCAGCCGTTGCTCTCGTTAACAAAAACTCGGCGACTTTCTCTCTGCCGAACAAAAAGAGATCTCCGCATTTTTTTGTAGAAATGCCGTTGTTTCGCGCAAAAAACTTAACATTTTCATCGTTTGCGGGCATTTGATCCGACACATAGCCTTTCCTGAACAGACACGCCTGCCCCAGCATTTCGGCAATGCGGTAAATGCGAATGCCGCCGTCTTCCAGCAATCCGGTTTCAATGCGCCTAAGCGTGTTCGCGTACAAATCCACCAAAAGGTCGCCCAATTTTTCGGCATTGTCCGACATTTGCGTTTTTGTCAGCGGGACGTCACTGTCGCCGGTTTCCGCCACAGGGCGCGCGAGCCTATCCAACCAATTTTTAACATCGTCGGACGGAATGAATTTTTCAAAACCCGAAAGATCGAACATGGGAAATTCTTTTACCGCCGCCGCGTAATCCATTCTGTCCCAAGCGGAATAAAACCTTGCCAGCATTTTAACCCGTTCAAAGACAGTTTTCAATTTTTTGGACGGCTTTTCGGCGTTCAGCAAAGTTTCTACGGCTTCGAACTGCCATGTTTTGAACAACAGTTTGCACTGATCCAGAACTGCCAGTTCCCGAGCATAAGACGCATCGTAAATTCTAACGGTTTCCCCATCGACGATCTCGCCTTTGTCATTGTTGTTGCGCACAATATAATGAAAATCGGAAACACGGTAACGCATGCCAATAGCGTACAGCGCGGCGCTCATCGCTTTTGTGCCGTGTGTAAAGTCAATAACGAAATTTTCCGGCTCGAAACCTTTCGAAAAATACTTTTGAAATACGTTTTCGAAAAATTCATAGCACTTATCCGCATTGAATTCCATGCCTGTTTCGCCCATGTATTCAATCGATACTATTCGTTTTCCGTCGTTATCATATTCCGCTTTAATTTCATTTGCGGTCGCCAAGCTCCTCTTTGACGGAAACAAGCAAACGTTTTCGGCATTCGTTTCGCCGATCGCTTTTCTCAAAAGCCGTTTGTATTCTTCATTCGGCGCATCTGTTTTTCCGGTTCCGACCGTGGCGAACAAAATTTTTGATTTGTCGTACATGAAGAACATTTTCCTTTTATTTTAAATTAAAGCGACGATTGAGTATATGATTTTCGCCCGCATCTGTCTATACCCCGTCGACATAAAAATTGCTTTCTATCGGACGGCTGCATTATGATGCAAAAGACGGGACAAAACGTGTCGCTTTTTACGGAGATACGATATGGACGACATGCGTTACTTTACAAAAATTTACGAACTTGTTTTAAAACTACAAAACTGCGGCGCGGGCGGCATGACAAAACGCGAAATTGCGGATTTTATGGGGTGTTCAATGAAAACCGTCGAACGCAAAATGACGGAACTGGAACGCCTGTTCGGCACCGCTTTTATTCGGGGCGCGGGATATCCGGCGACGTTCCGCATCAAATCCGCGCGCCTGCCGAAAAGCGTTTCTTTCAACGCGAACGACGTGTCCGTTTTACGAAACGCCGCCGCCGTAATGCGCAACCGCAACAGATCGGAGGAAGCCGGAACTTTGTCGCTGCTGGCGGAAAAGGTTCAAATTTTACTGGACGATCGCGAAAGCCGCTCCTCCGAAGCGCTGGCGGGGGCGGAAAGCACGGTAAATTGCCCCGCTCCGCGCAGAAAAATCGACGCGCGCATCGTCGATCTGATCAAAGAAGCCATTAAAACCTGGACAGCCGTTTCAATCGATTACACCGTGAAACGCAGTCGGCGCACGCATACGTTCACACTTTGCCCTTACGGAATTTTGCACGGCGACCGCAACAGCTATCTGCTGGCGGCGGATTACGACAATCAGGGACGCGAAAACGTGCATTTTTTCATTCTTTCAAACATTCGCAAAATTGCCTTCGCCGATAAAAAATTCATTATGCCCGAAAATTTCAGCGTGGACGATTTTATCAAAGACATGTTCGGCATGTATAACGAAGAACCGATCGATGTCGAATGGCTGTTTTCGCCGCAAGTCGCGGACGAAGCGGCGCAGTTTGTCTTTCATTCTTCGCAAGCGACGGAAAAACGTCCCGACGGAAGTTTGCTGGTGCGGTTCCGAGCGGGCGGAGTGCTTGACATGGCTTGGCATTTGTACACTTGGAACGGTCGGGTCAAGGTTTTGAAACCCGCCGATTTTTGGCGTCGCGTCGCGGACGCCCGCAAACGAATGTTCTGAAAAAAAATCGCAAAGCGCGACCGAAGCCGCGCCGCGCGGTCGATAAAAAGACAAGGCGAAAACCCGTCTTTTTTGTGCTTGGAAAAGACGTCCGCCCTCGTAGCGGGCGGTTCTTTTTACAAAAAAAGCCGCCCCGAAAGGCGGCTTTTTTCTTAATCCTGTTTTTGCTCCGGCTGGGCGGGCGGCTGTTTTTGTTCAGCCGGCGCCGCCGCCTTTGTTTTGGATTGGTTGTATTTCGCATCGCGCGTTTCAATTTTCGCGCGGCGTTTCGTGTGGAATTTTTCACGTCTGTTGACGAACACGACAAACAGCATCGGAATAACGAAAATACCGAAAGCCGTCGCGGCGATCATGCCGCCGAACACCGTCGTGCCGACCGAACGGCGCGCCATGGCGCCCGCGCCCGTCGCGATGACCAGCGGCAGCAAGCCCAGAATGAACGACACCGCCGTCATCATGACCGCGCGGAAACGCAAGTGAGCCGCCTGCGCCGCCGCTTCCTGCGTTTCGACGCCCTCTTCATGCAGAACTTTCGCAAATTCGACAATCAGAATCGCGTTTTTGGACGCTTGGGCGATCAGCAGAATCATACCGATTTGCGCGTAGACGTTGTTGACCAGACCGAACGCGTACAGGAAAATCAACGCCCCCAGCAAAGCCACCGAAACCGACAGCAGAACGGTGACGGGAATCATCCAGCTTTCGTACAGCGCGACCAGGAACAGATACGCGAACAGAAACGCCAGCACCAGAACGACAGCCGTTTGACCGCCCGCCTCTTTTTCCTGCAAGGACATGCCCGTCCATTCGTATTCGTATCCTTTGGGCAAAATCTGTTTGGACAGCTTTTCCATTTCGTCCATCGCCTGCGTCGAACTGACGCCTTCGGCGGACGAGCCGTTGATTTTGACCGTCATCATGTTGTTGTAGCGCGTCAGCTGCTGAGGTCCCAGAATGGGTTTCACGGTCAGCAGGGAACGCATCGGCACCATT
>SAMEA104315426__coassemble_1203_pt1 | contig 9684 bp, 11 predicted proteins | sample SAMEA104315426__metabat2_low_PE_019 | metagenome-assembled genome bin SAMEA104315426 (sample SAMEA104315426) | gut metagenome | biome: Monkey gut; feature: monkey-associated habitat; material: faeces | place: China | collected 2013 | reverse complement strand
CCCAGCGCCTCTTTTTCAAAAAACGTGTGGTCGCGTCCCCAAACGACTTTGGAAACGGTCTTCTGACCGCATTGAAACAGGGTTTTGTCCGTCAGCAGATGCCCGCGGAACGGAACGGTCGTGTCCTTTTCCCCGTGAACCAGAATAAACTCCGGCTTGGATTGCGACGGGTGTTTTTCAACCTCCGCCGCGTTCAAAAGACAGCCCGCGACGATCATCACGCCGCCCGGCGGAATCAGCCCCCCGTCCGGCGCCCTGTCCGCCAAAAGGTCGGATTCGGCGCACATCTGCACCGCCAGCATCGCGCCCTGCGACACACCGAAAATGTAGGTGTCCCGCGCGCCGATGCCGTGCGCGTCCATGCGGTCGCGAATGTAATCGACGACCTTTAACGCCGCGGCGTCGTACCATTTGTACATGCGGTTCAGTTTCAGCCGCGCCCGTTTGGACAGCAAATCGGGGTGGCGGGCGAACCAGTTGTCGTTGAATTTCGGCGGAATGCCGAACCATTGGCGGGCGTCTTCGTTGCCGTCCATGGCTTCCAGTCCGTCGGGGACGTAAAAGACCGCGCGCGGCATCACCCGCTGCAATTCGCGGGCGAACCAGGCGTTCGATTCGCCCGTTCCGCCCATGCCGTGCAGATAGACGACCAACTGTTCGGGCTTCGCGCCGTTTTCCGGCATCAGCACCGCGCCGTTTAACAAAGGTTCGCGCATGTCACCCCCGCAACGTCGCGCCGGTGGCGGCGGCGACCGCGCCGACGACGCGGCGGCAGACGCTTTCGATTTCCTCGTCCGTCATCGTTTTTTCGACGGGCTGGATCGTCAGCTGAATCGCGATCGACTTTTTATCGCCCAGGTTTTCGCCTTCGTACAGGTCGAAGACGGAAACGTCGGCGATCAGCGCCTTGTCCGTGTTTTTGGCTGCGGAAACGATCTTTTCCGCGTCGACTTTGCGGTCGACCAAGAACGCCAGATCGCGGAAAATCGGCGTGAACGCGGACAGTTTCAGCGTTTTGACGCCTTTGCCGTTTTTCTTTTTCGCGGGCGGCAGGCGGTCGAGGAAGATTTCGCACGCGCAGACGGGCGTTTTCAAATCCATCGCTTTCAGCACTTTCGGGTGCAGTTCGCCGAAATACGCCAGAACGGTTTTGCCGATCTTGACCGCGCCGGACCGTCCGGGGTGGTACCATGCGGGGGCTTCGCGCGCGATCTGAACGTTTTGCGGGGCTTCCGCGGCGTCCAAAGCGGACAGGGCGTCGGCTTTGGCGTCGAAAACGTCGACAGGACGCTGGGCGACCGCCCAATGGCGCGGCGTCATCTGACCGAAACGCAACTGACAGGCGACCGTTTCCTGCTCCATCGGCTTAAATCCGAAAAATTGCGGACCGACTTCGAACAGACAGCCGTCAAACGTGCCTTTGGCGATGTTGGAACGCGCCGCCGAAAGCAGGTTCGGCAACAGATTCGGGCGCATTTCGTTCAAATCCGCGCTGATCGGGTTGGCGATCAGGACGGCGTCTTTGGTGCGGAAAGGTTCCGCGTCCCTGGACGACATGAACGACCATGTGATCGTCTGGAATCCGCCGCGGTTCGCCATCGCGCGGCGCACGGAAACCTCGCGGCGCTGTTTGGGCTGCAAAATGCCGTGGACGCCGTTCGGGCGCGGCAGGGCGATTTCCGGCAGCTTGTCGTAACCGTAAATGCGCAACACTTCCTCGACCAGATCGTGCGAACCGGAAATATCGGAACGCCACGTCGGACGGATTACGGAAAATCCGTTCGATTCGGGTTTGACGAAGCACCCCAGTTTTTCAAGGATTTCCTTGCAGGTATCCGCGGGAACGTCGACGCCGCACAGCTTTTCGACGCGTTTCGGATCGAAGAAGATCGGAGCGGGCGCGGCGGGTTCCTTGCCCGTCGCGACGATGTCGGAGCATTCGCCGCCGCACAGTTCCATAAGCATTCGCGCCGCCATTTCCGCGCCGACGGGAATTGTCGAAGCGGGGTCGACGCCGCGTTCGAAACGCTGGCGCGAATCGGACGTCAGGATCAGTTTCTGTCCCGTTTTGGCGATGCTTTCGGGGTCGAAATAAGCGGATTCCAGCAAAACGCGCGTGGTCGAATCCTCGCACCCCGACACTTCGCCGCCCATGACGCCGGCGATGGATTCGACGCCGTTTTCGTCGGCGATCACAACCATGCCGTCGCTCAGCGCGTATTCCCGTCCGTCCAAAGCCAGCAGCTTTTCGCCGTCGCGAGCGGAGCGCACGGTGATTTGCCCCTTGACCTTGTCCGCGTCGAAAACGTGCAGAGGACGTCCGAACGTGATGTTGAAGTAGTTCGTCACGTCCACCAAAGCGGAAATCGGGCGCAAGCCGACCGCGGTCAGGCGGTCCTGCAACCATTTCGGGGATTGGACGTTTCTCACGTTGCGGATTTCGCGCAGGGTGAAGAACGGCGCGCCGATGTCGACCGCTTCGTTGACCAGCTTGACGCCGGTTTTGAAAGCGGGGGCGACGGATTCGCGTTTGGGCGTTTTCAAAGTTCCCAGTCCCGCCGCCGCCAGATCGCGCGCGATGCCGAACACGCTCATGCAGTCGCCGCGGTTCGGGGTGATCGACACGTCGAAAACGGGATCGGACGGATAGACGGTCGCGATCGACGCGCCGACGACCGCGTTTTCGGGGCATTCGATGATGCCGGCGTGGTCGGGACCGACGCCCAGTTCGTCTTCGGCGCACATCATGCCGCAGCTTTCGACGCCGCGGATCTTGCCGGCTTTCAGCTTTTCGCCGAAAGCGGGGACGTAATCCCCCGGACGCGCCAGAATGCCCTTCATTCCGGCGCGGGCGTTCGGCGCGCCGCACACGATTTGCAACACTTCTTTGCCCGTGTTGACCTTTAAGACGTGCAAATGGTCGGAATCGGGGTGCGGGACGCATTCGTCGACGCTGACGACGATCAGATCCTTGACCGCCGCGACGGGGTCGACGACCTCTTCGATTTCCAAACCGATGGCGGTCAGGCGTTCGGCGATTTCGTCAACGCCCGCGTCCGTGTCCAAAAAATCTTTCAACCAGCTCAGCGTGAATTTCATCTTTTGTTTCCTCCCGTCATGCTCAAGCCCGATCCCGTCGAGGGAATGTCCAAGGGAACGAATCCGTAATGTTTGATCCAGCGCAAATCGGATTCAAAGAATGTGCGCAGGTCGGGAATCGCGTATTTCAGCATCGCCAGACGGTCAAGCCCGATTCCGAACGCAAAGCCCTGATAGACTTCGGGGTCGATGCCGCAGGCTTTCAGAACGTTCGGGTGAACCATGCCGCACCCCAGAATTTCCAGCCAGTCGCTGCCCGCGCCGATTTTCAATTCGCCGTTTTTGCGCGAACACCCGATGTCCATTTCCGCCGACGGTTCCGTGAACGGGAAAAACGACGGGCGGAAGCGCACGGGGACGTCGTCCAGTTCGAAAAACGTTTTGACGAATTCGATCAGGCAGCCTTTCAAATGCGCCATGTTCGTTTCGGTGTCGACGATCAGCCCTTCGACCTGATGGAACATCGGCGCGTGCGTCGCGTCGTAGTCGCAGCGGTAGGTGCGCCCCGGAACGATGACGCGCACGGGCGGACGCTGTTTTTCCATCGTGCGGATCTGCACGGCGGACGTTTGCGTGCGCACGATGAACTTGTCGCCGTTTTCCTCGCCTTTCAGATAAAAAGTGTCCTGCATTTGGCGCGCGGGGTGGTTTTTCGGCGTGTTCAAAGCGGTGAAGTTGTGGAAATCGTCTTCGATATCGGGACCTTCGGCGACGTCGAAACCCATTTGTCCGAAAATGGCGACGACCTCGTCGTACGTCTGGTACAGCGGGTGGACGCGTCCCTGCGTTTCGGGGCGGACGGGCAGAGTGACGTCCACGGCTTCGCGCGCCAGACGGGCGTTGATTTCGTCCTCTTCCAATTTGGATTTTTTGGATTCGATCGCGTCCGCCAAAGCGTTTTTGATCGCGTTGAACCGCTGTCCCGCGGCTTTGCGTTCGTCGGGATTCATCGCGCCCAGCGATTTCATTTTTTCGGTGACGACGCCTTTTTTACCCAGAACGGAAACGCGCACGGCGTCCAAATCCGCCAGAGTCGCCGCCGATTCCACCTGTTCCAGCAGCTGTGTTTGAAGTGTGTCCAGTTCACTCATTTGCCGATATCCTTGTTGTTTTTCTATGCAAAAGGGGCGCGACGCGCCCCTTTCGTTTCTGCAATCCGTTGCTTAGTTCAGAGCCGCCTTGACCTGTTCGACGACTTTGGCAAAAGCCGCGGGCTGGTTCATCGCCAGATCCGCCAGAATTTTGCGGTCCATTTCGATGCCGGCTTTGTTCAAGCCGTTGATGAATTTGGAATAGGTCAGTCCGTATTCGCGGACGCCGGCGTTGATGCGCTGAATCCACAAAGCGCGGAAGTTGCTTTTCTTCTTGCGGCGGTCGCGGTAGGCGTACTGCAAACCTTTTTCGACTTTTTCCAAGGCGATGCGGTACAGTTTGGAATTGCTTTCGCGATAGCCTTTGGCAAGTTTCAGAATCTTTTTGTGTTTGAAATGGGCGGTCATACCGCGTTTTACACGAGCCATGGTTCAATTACTCCTTAGTTATACGGCATGAAACGATCGATGATCTTGAAATCGCATTCGCGCAACAGCGTCGTTCCGCGCGCGTGGCGTTTCATTTTCGTTCCTTTGGAAATCAAACGGTGGCGTTTGCAGGCGAATCCGTGCTTGATGGCGCCGGAACCCGTGCGGGCGAAACGCTTTTTGACCGAGCTTTTTGTTTTCAGTTTGGGCATTTCCGTCTCCTTAAATAATGCTTTAACGGTTCTGCGTTTTCAGGCTGCCCTGAATAAATAGCCCGAAAAACGCGATTCCCTTTTTCAAGGGTTTCTTTTTATACTGTCCGCCGCGCCGGATTGCAAGCATTATTTTCTTGTTTCGCAAAGGGATAAAGCGTACATAATCGGGCGGAGGCGAAATCCGTGAAATACCATTTCAGTTTAACCAAAAAAAGCCTGTGCTGTCTGCTGGGGCTGGCGGTCAGCGGTTTCGGCGTCGCGCTCAGCACCCGTCCGGATCTGGGAACCAGCCCGATTTCGGGATTGCCGTACGTGATGACCTTTATTTATCCGCTCAGCTTCGGGACGTGGACGGTGCTGGTCAACGGATTGTTCGTTTTGACGCAGGCGGCGATACTGGGCAAAAAATTCGGCTGGCGGCAGCTGTTGCAGATTCCCGCGGTCGTCGTGTTCGGATTTTTTATCGATCTGGGCATGTGGCTGTCGGGGCTTTGCCCGCCGGAAAGCTACGCCGCGCGCATGGCTGAACAGGTCGCGGGGTGCGCGATTCTGGCGGCGGGCATTTCGTTCGAACTGATCGCCGACGTGACCTATATGCCGGGCGAGGGGCTGATCAAAGTCATCGCCAACCGCTGGCGTCTGAATTTCGGCAGGACGAAAATTGCGTTCGACGCCGTTCTGGTCGTTTTGTCGTTCGCGACGTCGCTGATTTTCTGCGGCAAAGTCATCGGTATCCGCGAAGGCACACTGATCGCCGTTTTAATGGTCGGGTCGTGTATTCGCCAATTTCAAAGACCGTTCAGATTCTTTAAACGCCGGCTGGTGAAAGCGTAAAGTTTAATTTTAGCCTTTCAGTGGTGATGAATAAATCCGCCGTATAAATTCCGCCGCGTCCAATTCCAAACGGTCGGTGATGTCCAGAAATTCGACAACGTCAAGCCGCCGTTCGCCGCTTTCGTATTTTGAAACGTATGATTGCGGCTTTTTCAGCATTTGCGCCAGTTGAACCTGCGTTACGTTCTTTTCCCGCCGCGCCTGAATCAACAGTTGTAAAAACAAACGGTAGCGGTCTGTGAAAACGGACTTTGTCATGATTCTATCCTTGTTGTCTTGACAAGGATAAAATCCCGTTATAGGATATCCCAAATTAGGATATTTTCCCTGATTTTGAATGAGATGAAACTTTGGCAGGAGAAATAAAATGGCTATCGGTGCGGTTAAAGACAACGGTAATAGCGTTGAAATCTACGATGAAAACGGGAGTTATAAAGCCAGTATTTGGCTCAGTCCGGGTGATTCTTTGGCGGGATATACGGGATCGTCCGTTTCCATCAAAAAAGAAAATGGCAGCATAGAGATTTATAACGAAGACGGTCAATATCAGCGCGCGATTTGGTAATAAAAAAACGCCTTGCCGAATCAGTTTGGCAAGGCGTTTTTTCATTTTGCGGAAAATCTTAATCCCTTCTGTTGCCGAAAAAGCGCAACAGATAGATAAACAGGTTGATAAAGTCCAGATACAGGCTCAGCGCGCCGAAAATCGCTTTACTGGCGATTGTGTTTTCGGTGTCGCCTTCGTTGTACATTTCGCGGATTTTAAAGGTGTCCCACGCCGTCAGACCGACGAAAATCGCGACGCCCGCGGCGGAAATCGTCCAATCCAGCGAAGAACTTTTCACAAAAATGTTGACGACCGACGCCAGCAGCAATCCCCAGACGCCCATGTACAGAAACGATCCGATGCTGGTCAAATCGCGTTTGGTCGTATAGCCGTACAGGCTCATACCCAAAAACATGCCCGCGGTAATCAAAAACACGCGCAGAACGCTGACGCCCGTATAGATCCAGAAAATCGACGTCATCGAAACGCCCATCAGTCCCGAATAGACGACGAACAGCGTGAACGCTTTGGCGGCGTTGCCCGACGAAACGGCGGATCCCATCATGAACACCAGCGCCAGCGGTGCGATGATTGCAATCCAGCCCAGCGCGTTCGGTTGCATCGTTTCTTGCGAAAAGAAAACGAACGCCAGCGGCGTCGTCGCCAGCAGATAGCTGACCAGAGCCGTAATCAACAGCCCCACGGTCATGTAGTTGTAGACTTTCAGCATATATTGACGCAGACCCTCGTCGATATTCAGCGCGCCGGCGCGCGAAATGACGGTGTCGCGGTTGGTATCAAAAGCCATGTGCGTTTCTCCCGATAAAAAAAACATAAATCACATATAGCATAAAATAAGGGGAAACGCCAGACAATCAAGAGGACGGAACGAAAAAGGCTTTATGCTTTTGTTAACCAATTTGTGGTCAGATAGCCGTATGTACAAAGTCTTGTTCGTATGCACCGGCAACATATGCCGTTCCCCGACCGCCGAAGGCGTGTTCAGACAGAAGGTCGAACGCGCGGGGCTGGGAAACGAAATATCGGTGGATTCGGCGGGGATCAGCGGCTGGCATGCCGGCGAATCGCCGGACGCGAGGGCTGTTGTGACGGCTTTGGATAACGGGGTGGACATCGGATCCATTCGCGCAAGGAAATTCGTTCGGGACGATTTCAAGGATTTCGACTTGATTATCGCTCTGGATTCGTCGCATTTGGCGGCACTCGAAGAAATGCGTCCGGCTTTTTCGCCGGATCATGACAGGGCGGTGCCGGAATTGATGATGCGATTTGCGCCGCAATATGGAACGGACGATGTCCCCGACCCCTATTACGGGGGAACGGACGGGTTTCAAAACGTGTTCGACATGATCGATTCGGCGTGCGACGGGCTTTTGAACCACATTCGGAAGGAACGCCATGCAGGTTGAAAGCAATCCGCTGAGCGCGCGGGTCACCCGCGTTGTCGAGGAATCGACGGGAAAACGGGTCGTGTCCGCCGCGACGCTGGCGGGCGGCATCGCCGACGCCAAACACGTCGTTTTGTCCGACGGAACGCAGGTCGTCGTCAAATTGCCGAAGGATTCTTCGGACGATCTGGCGGTCGAAGGCGCGGCGATGGACTATTTGAAACGCCGCACGGAACTGCCCGTGCCCGAAGTCTACTATTCCGGACCGGACGCTTTGGTGCACGAATACATTGCCGCGGACGGGACGCTGAGCGTCGATTGCGAACCCGAGGCGGCGGATCATCTGGCAAAACTGCACGCCATCACGTCGGATTCTTACGGATTCGACTTTGACACTTTGCGCGGGGGCGTTCGACAGCCCAACGCGAAAAGCGCGAAATGGGTGCCTTTTTTCACGCAAAACAGACTGCTTTACATGGCTCGGCTGGCGTATGAAAGCGGCAATCTGCCGCCGGAAACGTACGCGCGAATCGAAAAATTCGCCGAAAACACGGAAAAATATCTGGACGAACCGCCTCGCCCCGCTTTGTTGCACGGCGACATCAGCACCACGACGATTCTGTGCCGCGGGGGGCGCGTCCGGTCGTTCGTCGATCCGGCGGTCTTTTTCGGCGATCCGGAGTTTGAATTCGCCTACGCGGGCGAACAGCCGTCGCTGAGCAGGATTTTTTACGACAGATACGGGGAACGCCACGTCTTCCGTTCCGGCTTTTTCGAATACAGGCAGAGCATTTACAACCTGTATCCCCTGCTGTTGAACGTCAAAACGCGCGGGGGCGGCGCTTTGCCGCGCGTGGACGCCGTTCTGAAACGGTTCGGTTTTTAGCGATGACTCCCGAAAAAGTCAGGGAATTTTTCGCCCGATTGAAAAAAATCAATCCGGAACCGAAGTGCGAATTGAATTACGCGTCGCCCTACACGTTGCTGGTGGCGATCGTCCTGTCCGCGCAGACGACGGATAAAAACGTCAACAAGGCGACGGCGGAGCTGTACAAGGTCGCGGACACCCCCGAAAAAATGCTGGCTTTGGGGGAAGAGGGGCTGAAAAAACACATTCGTTCCATCGGGCTGTTCAATTCCAAAGCCCGCAACGTGATCGCCCTGTCGCGCGACGTCGTTGAAAAACACGGCGGCGAAATACCGCTTGATTTCGACGAACTGCAAACGCTGGCGGGCGTCGGGCGCAAAACGGCGAACGTGTTTTTGAACACGTGGTGCGGACTGCCGACGTTCGGCGTCGACACGCATGTGTTCAGGCTGGGCAACCGCACGGGAATCGCGGTCGGAAAAACGCCGGTCGAGGTTGAAAAAAATCTGGAAAAAGCCGTCAGGGGCGTCATTCCCGACGGCGATTTGAAGTACGTTTCCCATTGGCTGGTTTTGCACGGACGATACGTCTGCGCGGCGAAAAAGCCCGCTTGCGCGACGTGTCCCGTCGCGGACCTTTGCCCCAAAAACGGCGTTTGAGAAAGCTTTAACGCGTCGTCTGCCGCCGTTTGACGATTTCGTTCAATAACGACGGGGACAGGGCGTCCTTGAAATTTTTGCGGCGCGCGCTTTGCGCCGGCGTTTTTTCGCGCCGGTTGTCGGGCGTCGCGCAGACTTGGCGCAAAATGTCGCGAACGCGGTCGCGGCGTTCCTGCCGCGCGGCTTTGGCTTCGGCGCGCCGTTCGTCAAGCCGTTCGCCGATTTCCTTTAAAAAGGTCTGCAAATTTTCGACGGAACGGTCGGCGGGCAGTTTCGCGGCGGCTTCGCGCGCCAAAACGTCCGACGTCAGGGGTTTGTCTTTCGCGTTCGCGCAATCGCGCGCGTGTTCCGCCCCCGTCAGTTCGACGGCTTGGTTTTTGGCGTCGCAAATGGCGCGGTAACGCTTCTTTGCCGCGTGCATTTCGCATAAAATATCGCGGGGCAGGTTGTTGACGTCCAGCTTCCGCCGCGCCCGCGATTGGCGCTCGGACGGCTTTTCGGCGGCGCGGTCGGCTTTCAGCCCATAGCGGTTC
>SAMEA104315426__coassemble_1111_pt1 | contig 10438 bp, 7 predicted proteins | sample SAMEA104315426__metabat2_low_PE_019 | metagenome-assembled genome bin SAMEA104315426 (sample SAMEA104315426) | gut metagenome | biome: Monkey gut; feature: monkey-associated habitat; material: faeces | place: China | collected 2013 | reverse complement strand
AACATTTTTCCGACGCGGACAACGTGTGGAAAAAGGTGTCCGCCTGGGCGCGGGACAGCTCCGCCGACCTGCTGGCGAAGGCGTCTGATTCTTTGGACACGGATCCCGAAACCTCCGCCCAGCTGAAAGCGTTGGAATCGGGTGATTCCTCCGCCGTTTCCGCGACGGACGCGTCCTCTTCGCCGTATTCGTCGATCAACGGCGACACGACGACGGAACAGGCGCGGGCGATGGTGAAAGCCGGAACGGCGAAAGCCGAAAACACCGCCGCCGATTCCGACATGGACATGGACGAGGCGATGGCGTACGGCAAAGTGCGCTGGGACGTCGGGTTCGAAGTGCTGAAAGACATCTACGCCAATCCGAAAAAATGGGGCGATCAGGTGAAATCCTTTACGCCGTGGGTCGACCAAAAGCACGTCTACGACGTCTATCTGTCGAACCATTACGCCGACATGGAAAAGCAGTACGTGGCGACGCCGCTGCGTCCTTTCCCGCCGCGTCCCCAAATGGCGAAGAAGGCGTCCTACCTGCCCGAAGACATGTATCGGGGCGAAGTGCCCGACGTCAAGCCGTCTTCGGCGGCGTACAACGATAAAACCGCGACCGCCGACGAAAAGTGGTGCGGTCAGACGGACGGCAAGAAAAACGTCTGCGCCCGCGTGAACAAAGGCGCGCTGTACGCTTTGCACACGACCTATGTCGCGGCGTTGCAGACCTATCCGCTGAAAAAAGGCGTGACGACGCCGGATCTGAGCGCGCCGTACCTGCCGCAGAAACCTCTGCCGCCTTGGCGCGAAGCCGTGTACATTCACGGCGTTGAAAAACAGATCCCCGAAATCGCGTCCGATCTGCCCGATCCGTGGTTCAAGGTCACGCAGTCGATCGACAACTACGCCAAGGACGGCGAACTGGCTAATCTGGTCGAACGCCACGGCAACACCGTGCGCTACCGTCCGAAGGATTACAACGCCGAAACCGGCGAAATCAAGCTGGACAAGGACGGACAGCCCAGAATCCCCGTTCCGCTGATGGTGAACAGGATCAGTTCCTATCTGACTTTGGTTTCCGCCGAGGAAAGCCAAAAGCCGGTCAAGGAACGCGCCGAAGCCGCGATCGCGGAAATGAGCGCGAACATCGTTTCCACGCTGGAAGAGGCGGGGTTCAAAATCCCCAATCCCGACACGTTCGATCTGTCAAAGGACGCGGACTACAATCTGGCGGTCAGGAAAATGACCGAACTGCAAAACGCGAAAATCAGTTCGGCGAAAGCCAAGATCGCTTTGCTGAAAGGGCGGTTCGGCGGAAAGCTGCTGCCGTCTTTGCAAACGATGATCGAACAGGAAAACGCGACGATGGACGCCATGCAGAAAGACAGCGAATTTCTGGTCAAAGTGTCGCGCGACAACGCGGCTGAAATCAATTCGCTGCTGATGACCGCCGTCGCCGACGCCGTCGCGACCGCGAATTACGAAAACAACGTGGATTCCAAGATGGACGAACTGGAAAAAGTGCCCGCCGTCGGTTGCCCCGTGTTGTGATTTCGCATCGGAACATCGCCGAAAAGCCTTTCATTTTTAATGGAAGGCTTTTCTTTTTCCACGATTTTTTCGGGCGGATTCTGTTTGAAAAGATTTTTTTTTGTTGTTATAAAAGAATGCTTAAAGGGAAAAATCGCCGGAGGGCGGTTTTCGAACGGAAGGGATTATGGCAAAAAAACTTGACAAGGCGCGTTTGGCGGAAAAATACGCGGCAGCTTTGTTCGACGGGGCGCGCGACCGGAACGCCGTCGACGCCGTGGCGGACGAAATGCGCGAACTGGAACGGCTGACGTCGCAATCCGCGGAACTGGGCGCGCTGGTGTCGTCCGGCGCGGTGTCCGCGAAAACGCGCGCCGACGCGTTTGAACTGATCGCCGATAAAATGGAATTTTCGGCGGTGACGCGCGGCTTTTTGGGCGTTTTGATCGAAAACGGCAGAATTTTTCTGCTGCCGCTGATTTTTTCCGCGTTCACACGGATTTACGAAAAACACAAGGGGATTTTGTCCGTCCATGTCGTGTCGGCGCGGACGCTGAGCGATCCGTCGCGCGAACGGCTGACGAATGTTTTGCGCGGCGTGTTCGACAGGGAAATCCGCCTGAATCTGACCGTCGATCCCGATTTGATCGGCGGCATGACGGTGCGGGTCGGGTCGTTTATGGCGGACGCGTCCGTGAAAACGAAACTGCGAAAACTTAATCTTGTTATGAAAGGTGTCGGGGTATGACTATCCAAGCCACGGAAATTACATCTTTGTTAAAGGAACGCATCGAAAATTTCGGCGCGGAACCCGATATGTCCGAAGTCGGACGCGTGCTGTCCGTCGGCGACGGCATCGCGCACATTTACGGTTTGGACCGCGTTCAGGCGGGCGAGCTGGTCGAATTCGAAGGCGGACTGAAAGGCATGGCGCTGAATCTGGAATCGGACAGCGTCGGCGCGGTCGTCTTCGGTCAGGACGCCGGCATTCACGAAGGTGAAACCGTCAAACGCACGGGAACGATCGTCAGCGCGCCCGTCGGCATGGATTTGCTGGGACGCGTCGTCGACGCTTTGGGCAACCCGATCGACGGCAAAGGCGACGTCAAAGCCGCCGAACACCGCGCCGTCGACGTCAAAGCCCCCGGCATCATTACGCGCCGCAGCGTTCACGAACCGTTGCAGACGGGGCTGAAAGCGATCGATTCGCTGATCCCCATCGGTCGCGGACAGCGCGAACTGATCATCGGCGACCGTCAGACGGGCAAAACCGCGATCATTCTGGACACGATCATCAACCAAAAGGCGATGAACGACAAAGCCAAAAGCGACAAGGAAAAAATGTTCTGCATTTACGTCGCGATCGGTCAAAAACGGTCGACCGTCGCGCAGGTGATGCACACGCTGGAACAGTACGGCGCGCTGGACTACACGATCATCGTCGCGGCGACGGCGTCCGAATCCGCTCCGTTGCAGTTTATCGCCCCCTACACGGGTTGCGCGATGGGCGAATATTTCCGCGACAACGGCATGCACGCGACCGTGTTTTACGACGATTTGTCCAAACATGCCGTGGCGTACCGCCAGATGTCCCTGCTGTTGCGCCGTCCGCCCGGACGCGAGGCGTACCCCGGCGACGTGTTCTATCTGCATTCCCGTTTGCTGGAACGCGCGGCGAAAATGAACGATCGGTTGGGCGCGGGTTCTCTGACGGCTCTGCCCGTGATCGAAACGCAGGCGGGCGACGTGTCCGCGTACATTCCGACGAACGTCATTTCCATTACGGACGGTCAGATTTTCTTGGAAAGCGCGCTGTTCTATCAGGGCGTCCGTCCCGCCGTGAACGTCGGCATTTCGGTTTCCCGCGTGGGGTCTTCCGCGCAGATCAAGGCGATGAAACAGGTCGCCGGATCAATCAAGCTGGAATTGGCGCAGTACCGCGAAATGGCGGCTTTTTCGCAGTTCGCTTCGGATTTGGATCCCGCGACGCAGAAACTGCTCAGCCGCGGGGCGCGTTTGACGGAACTGTTGAAACAAAAGCAGTACCACCCGATGCCCGTCGAAGACGAAGTTGTTTCCATTTTCACGGGGATTCGCGGCTATCTGGACGATTTGCCCGTTGAAAAGATCGCGCGTTTCGAATCGGAAATGCTGGCGCAGTTGAAGGCGACCGTGCCGTCCGTTTTGGAATCCGTGCGCGCGGAAAAGGTTTTGACGCCCGAAGCGGAGGACGATCTGCGTTCCTTCTTGGACGACTTCATCAAAAAGTTTTCTTGATAAAGGCGCGACATGGCAAATTTAAGGGAATTGCGGAACCGCATCGCGTCGATCAAATCGACGCGTAAAATCACGTCCGCGATGAAAATGGTGGCGGCGGCGCGGTTGCGCCAGTCGCAGCAGGCGATTACGGATTCGGGTTATTTCACCGCGTCGCTGGGGCGCATTTCCCTGCGGCTGATCAAAACGATTTCCGTTCTGCGCGCCGCGGACATCGCGCGGGGCGTCGAACCGCGTTACGAAATGCCGCGCCTGATTACGGGCGACGGCGAGGACAAACGCCATCTGGTGATCATCTTTTCGTCGTCGCGCGGGCTGTGCGGCGGGTTCAACCTGAACATTGCGAAAAAGGCGACGCAGTTCATCGAACATCTGCAATCGCAGGGGCGCATCGTGCGCCTGATCTGCGTCGGATCGAAAGCGACGGAACTGTTGCGCGACCGTTACGGCAAACAGATCGTCGCGACGTTCAACAGCCGCGTCAACCCCGACAACCAGCTGGCGGACGCCGAAAACATGGCGATGCATCTGCTCAGCATGTTCGAAAAGGGAACGATCGACGCGTGTTCCGTGATCTACAACCACTTTCATTCCGCCATTTCCCAGGAAGTGCGCATTCGCCCCATCGTTCCGTTGCAGGCGGCGCGCATTTTGCAACCGTTCACGGGCGAAAATCCGTGGGGTTTCCTGATGGACGACGGCGCGGGCAACACGTTCAGCCTGCAACGCCCGACCCGCAGCAAAAGCGGTTCTTTGGGCAAGGGCAAGGGAATCGTCCGCGGCGTCGGCGCGCGCGCGAAAACGGCGGCTCAGCCGTATAAAACGGCGCAGGAACGCCGCGTGCTGGGCATGGACGCGATGACGGCGGAACAGCAACAGCCGGCGGTCGACGTCGATCCCGCCGAATACGATTACGAACCCGAAAACCCGCAGGATCTGCTGACCGCTCTGCTGCCCGAAATCCTGACCGAACTGATTTTCCGGTCTTCGCTGGAATCGGCGGCGTCGGAAAACGGGGCGCGCATGACGGCGATGGACAACGCGACGGGCAACGCGGGCGACATCATCGACGATTTGACGCTGTTGTACAACCGCACGCGTCAGGCGATGATCACAAACGAATTGACGGAAATCATTTCCGGCGCGGAAGCGCTTTAACACTATTACAGGAGCTGCAAGAATGGCAAAGAACAGTATCGGACGCATTGTTCAGGTGACGGGCGCGGTCGTCGACGTCAAATTTGACGACGAAAAGGATTTGCCCGCGATTCTGTCCGCGTTGGAAACGAAACTGGGGGACAAAAAACTGGTTTTGGAAGTCGCCCAGCAGCTGGAGGAAAACACCGTGCGCTGCATCGCCATGGATTCGACCGACGGCTTGATGCGCGGTCAGGACGTCGCCGACACGGGCGCGCCGATTTCCGTTCCCGTCGGACCCAAAACGCTGGGGCGCATTATGAACGTGCTGGGCGAACCCGTGGACGAACGCGGTCCGATCGAAGCCGTCCGCTTTGATCCGATCCACCGCGATCCGCCTCCGTTCGTCGATCAGGCGACGTCGACGCAAATGCTGACGACGGGGATCAAGGTCATCGACCTGCTCGAACCCTACGCGCGCGGCGGCAAGATCGGTCTGTTCGGCGGCGCGGGCGTCGGCAAGACGGTTCTGATTATGGAACTGATCAACAACGTCGCCAAAGGACACGGCGGCTATTCCGTTTTCGCGGGCGTCGGCGAACGCACGCGCGAAGGCAACGACCTGTACAACGAAATGATCGAATCCGGCGTTATCGACGTCAAAGGCGACAATTCCAAAGCCGCGCTGGTGTACGGACAGATGAACGAATCCCCCGGCGCGCGCGCGCGCGTCGCCCTGACGGGACTGACGGTCGCCGAATATTTCCGCGACGTCGAACATCAGGACGTTCTGCTGTTCGTCGACAACATCTTCCGCTTTACGCAGGCGGGATCGGAAGTGTCCGCTTTGCTGGGGCGCATTCCGTCCGCCGTGGGCTATCAGCCGACGCTGGGCACCGACATGGGCGCGATGCAGGAACGCATCACGTCGACGAAAGAGGGAGCCATCACGTCGGTTCAGGCGGTCTACGTTCCCGCCGACGACTTGACCGACCCCGCGCCCGCGACGACGTTCGCGCATTTGGACGCGACGACGGTGCTCAGCCGTTCGATCGCCGAACTGGGCATCTATCCCGCCGTCGACCCGCTGGAATCGACCAGCCGCATTTTGGATCCCGCGATCGTCGGCGAGGAACACTACGCCGTCGCCCGCGAAGTCCAGCGCATTTTGCAGCAGTACAAGGCTTTGCAGGACATCATCGCGATTCTGGGCATGGACGAATTGGGCGAAGAGGATAAACTGACCGTTTCCCGCGCCCGCAAGATCCAGCGTTTCCTGTCCCAGCCGTTCCATGTCGGCGAAGTCTTCACGGGCATTCCGGGACGCTACGTCGAACTGGCGGACACGATCAAAGGGTTCAAGGGCATCGTCGAAGGCAAGTACGACCATTTGCCCGAACAGGCGTTCTTTATGGTCGGCACGATCGAGGAAGCCGAGGAAAAAGCCAAAAAGATGAACGCTAACGTCCGCTTTAAAAAGGACGGGGAATAATGACGGAACAGGTTTCAATCTTTGTCAAAATGCTGATACCGCAAAAACCGCTGGCGGTCAAAGAGGCGCAAAGCGTCATCATACCCGCGCGGAACGGACCGTATCAGGTGCTGCCCCGCCGCGCGCCCGCGATGAAACTGCTTCGCGACGGCGCGGTCGTCCTGACGGGAACGGATCAGGGACGAAACGAAACCTACTTCATTTCCGCGGGCATCGCCAAAATCAGGGACAACGCCTGCACCATCTTGACGCACAACGTGGTCAAATCCGACGAGGTCGACATCGACGACGTGCGCAAAAAGCTGGCGGCGTTTCGGGATAAAGAGGAAAAGGGCGATCAGCTGGACGATCTGGAACGCAAAAAAGCCGCTTTTCTTCAAATGATTGCGGGACATTTTGCGAAGTGAAGCCAACCTTGATTCCCGATTGCGAAACGCCGCCGTCCCTTTGACGTGGCGGCAGGCGCGGGATAAACGCGTATTCAAAATGAAGATTCTGCGCTGTTTCCGCGAAATGTGGAAACTGGCGATTCCCGTCGTCGTGTCCAGACTGGGGGTGGTCGGCATGACGCTGGCGGACACCGTGTTCGTCGGTCGGTTCGGCACGCGGGAACTGGCGTACCAAAGCATCGCCGGAACGATTCATTCGCTGTTTTTGTATATCGCGATGGGGCTGTTGCAGGGAACGATCGTGATGACGGCGAACGCGTTCGGACAAGGCAAATACCGCGATTGCGGCATGGTTTTGCGCCGGTCTATCCCGTACGCTTTTCTGATCGGCGTGATTCTGGCGGCGATATGCCTGCCGTCCGAACATTTGATGCATCTGCTGGGACAGCCCGCGGACGTCGCGCAGGGCAGCGCGAAAGTCCTGTCCGTGTACGCTTTGGGCATTCCGTTCACTTTGCTGTTTTTCGTGATGTCTTCGTTTTTGGAGGGAACGAAACGCCCTTTGCCGGGCATGGTGATGATTTTGCTGGCGAACGTCATCAACATATTCGCCAACTACGCTTTCGTATGCGGGCATTACGGCTTTCCGGCGATGGGCGCGGTCGGGTCGGCGATGTCGACGACGCTGATCCGCGTCGTTCTGGCGGTCGGCATGTTCATCATCGTGTTCTGCGTCGACGAAAGCGACCTTTACGGCGTGTGGGTCAAACCCGCGAAAAACAAAAACGAAGACCGGCGCATTCGCGGCGTCGGCTACGGCGCCGCCGTCACCGTCGGGGTGGAGGAGGGATCCTATTCCGCCGTGAACATCATGGCGGGGTGGCTGGGCGCGCTGGCGCTGGGCGCGTACACGATCATGCTGAACGCGTCGAACAACGTGTTCGTGCTGGCGGGGGGCGTCGGGACGGCTTCGGCGGTTTTGATGGGCATTGCGAAAGGGAAAAAGTCCGTGCTGGAAATGAAAATCGTCGGCTATACGGCGCTGGCGTTCAACACGGCGATCATGGCGGCGTGTTCGGTCGTGTTCGTGGTCTGTCCGCGCTTTATCACCGCGATTTACACCAAAGATCCCGAATTGATCGAAATGACGGTTCCGCTGGTGGCTCTGTGTTCGCTGATGTGCTTTTTCGACGGGACGCAGCAGCTGATGGTCAACGTGTTGCGCGGGGCGGTCGACATTTTCGTGCCGACGATTTGTCAGGCGGCGGCGTTCATTTTCATTATGCTGCCGCTGATCTGGCTGTTTTCGTTTCGCTGGGAACACGGCGTCGCGGGCATGGCGTACGCGATGATCGTCGCTTGCGCCTGCGCCAGCCTGTTTTTGATCGGCAGGTTCGTTTTTATCTGCCGCCGCTATGACGCGGACGGATTTTAAAAAGCGTTTAATAGCTCAGCAGTTTCAATTCCAACTTTTCCTTGACCTGTTTCCAATCGGGCATTTTGGTCGACAGCAGATTATAAAATCCGTCGGAATGATTCGAAAAATACGCGTGGCAAAGTTCGTGATAAATCACGTAATCGATCGATTTTTTGTTTGCTTTTATCAAATCGGGATTCAAAATGATTTCATGCTTTTTCAGATAACTGCCCCACCGCTTGTTTAACTTTCTGATTTTCAAAGCGGGCGGAGGCAAATCGGGAAAGGCTTTCAGGCATTCGTTCAGCCGTTCGGCAAAGACCGCTTTCGCCCGCGCCGTCAGCCATTTTTGAAAATCCGCGTTGATTTCCGCCGTTTTTTGCGGCGCGGAAGACAGAATAAAAATTTTGTTTTTCAGCACGCGCACGGCATTTTTCCATGCCGCCTTTTCAATAATGACTTGATACTGCCGTCCCAGATACAACACAGAGCCGCCCGAAACGATTTCAGCCCGTTCGGGACGGTTGAATTGCCGGAAATAAGCTTGTTGCCGTTCGATCCATTTCGTTTTTCGCGCGACGAAAGCGTCGATTTCCGCATCGCTCGCCTGCGCGGGGGCTTTGATTGTCACCGCGCCGTCGGGGGAAACCTCGGCGGCAAAGGATTTACGCGGTTCTTTGACGACGTCCATCAAAACAAATCCTTGTTTTCAACCGCCAAATTCCAAGCCGTCAAAGCGATTTGCTCTATCGCGTCGGCGGATAGCTTCTCATCGACCTCGTCGAACAAAAAGTCCTCGATGTCGTTGATGACGGCGCGGCGGACTTCCTGCTTGACGGAAAAGTCGACGACTTTGCGGCGCTTGATCAAAGCGACGATATGGCGGACGATTTCCGTGTAATCGCCGGACGGCGCGAAGAAACCGCGCAAGTTGCGGTAAAACGGGTGCGCCGTTTTGTCGGCGCGCAAATCGTCGGGAATGTCGGAATCGACGTAACCGGCAACGGCGGACTGGTAGGATTTCGCCTGTTCCAGCAAAGACGCCAAGTCTTCCTTTTTCGCGGTTTTCAAATCGACCAGCAGCCGTTCGATCAAATCGCTGAATTTGCCGTAGAAAGCCTTGTCCTGATCGTATTTTTCATAAATGATTTTCTTTGTCTGCGCCAAAATCGCGTCGGCTTTGGATTTGTCGGACAGACCGTTTTTTGCGTCTTCGATGTATTGATCGAATTCGCGCATGTCGGACAAATTGATTTCCTTGGACAGGATTTCGGCTTCGCGGGCGGTGACGTACTTGTCCAACAGCTTGGCGATTTGGTCTTTGTACTTGGAAAAATCGACCGCTTCGGCGCAGGCGAGCATCGTCGTTTTTTTGATTTCGATAAAGCGTTTCAAATCGCCCTGCCACTCGCGCAAAGTATTCAAATCCACCTTGTCGTAAAAATCGTGTAAAGCGCGGCAAAGCGAAAATTGCCGAATGCAGGCGTTGACGTCCTCTTTGAATTTTTCGCGCGCTTTTTCGTCGGCTTTCAGGCGGTCGACATAGGCGTTCACGTCGTTTTTGTCCGCAATGCCGACGAACGGTCCGCGCAAACTTTCAAAGCATTTTCGCAACGCCTCGATCTGGCTGTCCGTGTCCATCAACGCGTTTTCGATGTCGGCGGGATCGAAGTTGGAAAACAGTTCCAGCGCGCTTTTTAAATTTTTGGCGTTTTTGGAATAATCGACAATCAGCCCCGCCGTTTTGCGCGGCTTTCCCGCGTCGCCGTCAAACACGCGGTTGACGCGCGCGATGGCTTGCAGCAGGTTGTGGTCTTTCAGCTGTTTCGCCAGATACAAAACCGTGTCGCGCGGCGCGTCGAAACCCGTCAAAAGCTTGTCAACGACAATCAGCAGTTCGCACCCGTCGGGATTTTTCTTGTAATCGCGGACAATCCGTTTTTCGCGCGATTCCAAAGACCCGTACAAGTGCTTTTGCTTCGCCAGATACTTGGCGACGATTTGCTTGTGATCGGGTTTCAGGTCGTCCGCGCCGTCTTCCGCCTGCGTTTCGGAAATGACGACCTCGGAACGAATGTCGCCCAAGAAATCAAGCGCTTGTTTGAACATGACGGCGGCGTATTTGCTGGGGGCGACCAGTTGCCCTTTCAACCCCGTGTTTTTGAAATTTTCGACAAAGTGGCCGTGAACGTCCAGCGCGATCATT
>SAMEA104315426__coassemble_1058_pt1 | contig 10838 bp, 12 predicted proteins | sample SAMEA104315426__metabat2_low_PE_019 | metagenome-assembled genome bin SAMEA104315426 (sample SAMEA104315426) | gut metagenome | biome: Monkey gut; feature: monkey-associated habitat; material: faeces | place: China | collected 2013 | reverse complement strand
AGAAAAAATAACGCGGTTTTGACAAAATACGGAAAACCGCTTTGTGATCCGTATAAAGCTGGAGATAGCGACATAGGAAAGTTATATTATGACGTCACCGAAAAAAAGAAAAACTGCCTGTTTATAAAAAGTTTTAAGATTTCTCAAACAGTCAGCGACGGTTTTCTTGCCTACACAAATAATGGCTGGCGAGGTCAAGAAGGTCCGTATTTTATCGTGAAAAACAAAGACGACGACGACGTTGTCGACGATGAAGAAATTTTAGGGCTGTTTGAATACATCGGAACATATTCTTACGATTCGGTGATGGGTCCCAAAAAAGTCTTGAAATTCAAACATGTGAAGTAAAAAAATGGCAAAGAAACCCGCAAAAAGGACAACAGGCGTTTGTCCGAAATGCAAAAAAGTCGTGCCGTGTTCCCAATCTCTGAGCATTCCGATTTCAACTGTTATCGTGTTTTTTATAACCAATTACTATATCGACAATGATACAGCTTGGGTTGTAGCAATTATAACGTATGTCGTTTTGGCATTATGTTACGGCTACAAATGCGACTACTGCGGTTCACGGGTTAAAAAAGTAAGGTGAGGCTATGACAAAGCATTTTGAACGGCGGGCGGATATTCCCACTCCGACAAACGCTATCATTACCGAAGACGTTGAAGCGGACGGAAAAGCGCCCAATCATTACGCCGCGCAGGAACAGGCTGTGAACAGGGTTTTCAGGGATTATCCCGGAAACGGCGACTTGGTTGAAATTTTAATCAAGGTTTGCGTTTTAAACGATTTTTACAGCACGAATATCCTGTCCGCGTTCAAAATGGCGCGACATATTTTCGATCTGAAAATCGACAGCCGTTTGGCGGCGAAAGACTTGACCGTCGTCAACGATATCGCGCTTTTGAACGTCGACAACGGCAAAACGCGCAATTTCTATTCCTTTGCTACGAAGTATTGCTGTCATCAAAATCAGGACGTTTATCCGATTTACGATTCTTACGTCGCGCGGCTGTTGACCTATTATGCGCAAGTCGACAAATTCGACGCGTTCAAGCCGCAGGATTTGCGAAATTACCCGCGTTATTGCGAAGTGCTTCGAAATTTCCGCAACCACTATGCCTTGGATTCCGAAAAAATCGCGACGCGGGACTTGGACGCGTATTTGTGGCGGTTGGGAAAAAGGGTTTTCCGATAAAAAAAGGCGGGAGGTTTTCCCGCCTTTTCCTTTTCCGTTTTTTTACAATCCGTTGATCCACGCGGCGATTTTGGCGGCGACGGCGTCGTCGTATTCCCCGCCCATGTTGTTGAACGACGCGTCGGGCAGGATTTGCGCGTTTTTCGTCAAAGCCGCGACATCGGGCAAAAACGCGCCGCGGTTGCTGCCCTGCGTTGAAAAGAACGCGACTTTTTTACCCTGAAAATCCGCCTGTTCCAAAAACGACAGCACCGGAGTCGCCGCCGTGTACCACCATACGGGTGCGCCGACGAAAACGACGTCGTATCCGGTCAAATCGGGCATTTGTTTCAAAGCGGGATATTTTTTCGTTTTCAGCTGGTCTTTGATCGTCAGATGCAGTTTCGCCCCCGTCGGCAGCGGTTCCGCCGTTTCCAGTCTGAACGCGTCCGCGCCGGTCAGCGTTTTGATTTTATCGGCGATTTCCTTTGTGTGTCCCGTCAGCGAATAATATACGACCAGAACTTTGCCCAAATCCTTTTTGACTTCGGCGGATTTTCCCGCGTATTGCGCCATTTCCCGTTTGTTGGCGGACGAAACGCGGTACAAATGCAGCAATCCCGCGGCGGCGGCGACGACAACGGCGGCGATTAAAACGTACAAAGCGTATTTCATGACAAAGCTCCTTTGGTTGTGGGCAGGACGTCTTTCGCCCTCTCGTCGAATTCGACGGCGCGGCGCAAAGCCCGCGCGAACGCCTTAAAGCACGATTCTATGATGTGGTGCGAATTGCCGCCATACAGATTTTCGATATGCACCGCGGCGCGCAGGTTGTCGGCGACGGCTGCGAAAAATTCCTTGAACACTTCGGTATCGACTTCGCCGATTTTTTCGGTCGGAAAAACGACGTTCCAGACGCAGACGCCGCGTCCGCTCAGATCCAGAACGCAGCGGCTCAGCGCTTCGTCCATCGGAACGCACGCCGCGCCGTAGCGGTTGACGCCCTTTTTGTCGCCCAGCGCCCGCGCGATCGTCCGCCCCAGAACGATGCCGACGTCTTCGACCAGATGATGCACGTCGACATGCAGATCGCCGGTCGCTTTGACGGTCAGGTCGATCAGACCGTGGCGCGACAGCTGTTCCAGCATGTGGTCGAAAAATCCGCAGCCCGTCGACACGTCGTATTGTCCCGTGCCGTCCAAATTGACGCTGATTTTGATTTGCGTTTCCGCTGTGTTTCGTTCCGTTTCGGCTGTGCGCATTTGATTTTTCCTTTCCGCGGGGATAATGTTGCATTTGCACACTGTAACGCAGATTTTCACGCAAAGCAAAGGAGATGTCATGGATAATCAAACGCCGTCTTTACGCGGAACGACGATTTTGTGCGTCCGCAAAGACGATTCCGTCGTCGTCGCGGGCGACGGGCAGGTGACGTTCGGCAACACGGTTCTGAAAAGCAACGCCCGCAAGCTTCGCCGGCTGGGCAACGGCAACATCGTCGCGGGGTTCGCGGGCGCGACCGCCGACGCGTTCACTCTGTTCGAACGGTTGGAGGAAAAAATCGACAAGCATTCGGGGCGGCTGACCCGCGCTTGCGTCGAACTTGCCAAAGACTGGCGCACCGACCGCTATCTGAGAAAACTGGAAGCGATGATGATCGTCGCCGACAAAGATTCGACGCTGGTGCTGACCGGCAACGGCGACGTTTTGGAACCGCAAAACGGCGTGATCGGCATCGGATCGGGCGGGGCTTACGCTCAGGCGGCGGCGCTGGCGCTGATCGACACGGACATGACGGCGCTGGAAATCGTTGAAAAAGCGATGAACATCGCCGCCGACATCTGCATTTACACCAACCACAACATCATTACGGAAAGCCTATGAGCATGTTTTTTTCACCCCGCGAAATCGTTTCCGAACTCGACCGCCACATCGTCGGACAGGACGAGGCGAAGCGCGCCGTCGCCGTTGCTTTGCGAAACCGCTGGCGCCGCCGGCAAATACCGTCCGCTTTGCGCGAAGAGGTCGTGCCCAAAAACATTCTGATGATCGGACCGACGGGCGTCGGCAAAACGGAAATCGCCCGCCGTCTGGCAAAGCTGGCGCAAGCCCCCTTTATTAAAACCGAAGCGACGAAGTTCACCGAAATCGGCTATGTCGGTCGCGATGTCGAAAGCATCATTCGCGATCTGGTCGAAAACGCGATCGTTATGACGCGCGATAAAATGCGCGGGGACGTCCGCGTCAAAGCCGACGCCGCCGCGGAAAAACGCGTGATTGACGCTTTGGTCGGCGAAAACGCGTCCGACGAAACGCGTCTGAAATTCAAAAAACTGCTGCGCGACGGCGCGTTGGACGATCGGGAAATCGACATCGACGTGCGGGAAACGCCGAACGGTTCCTTGCCGACGTTTGACATTCCGGGAATGCCCGGGGCGCAAATGGGCATGATTTCCCTGGGCGATCTGCTGGGCGGAAAAGGGACCGCTTTTTGCAGGAAAAAAATGACCGTCAGGGATTCGTACCGCGTTTTGATCGACGAGGAAAGCGACAAGCTGATCGAACGGGACAAGGTCGTTTCCGCCGCGATCGCCGCGGTTGAAAACGACGGCATTGTTTTTATCGACGAATTAGACAAGATTTGCGGAGGAAGCGGGGGCAAAAACCCCGACGTTTCGCGCGAAGGCGTCCAGCGCGATCTGTTGCCGCTGATCGAAGGAACGACCGTCGCGACCAAACACGGCATGGTCAAAACGGATCATATCCTGTTTATCGCGTCGGGGGCTTTTCACGTGTCGAAACCGTCCGATCTGTTGCCGGAATTGCAAGGAAGACTGCCGATTCGCGTTGAATTAAAGCCGTTGACGGAGCAGGATTTTTACCGGATTTTGACCGAACCCGAAGCCAATTTGATTTTGCAAAGCAAGGAACTGTTGAAAACGGAAAATTTCACGCTGGAATTTGAAGACGCGGCAATCCGCGAAATCGCCGCTTTGGCTGCCGAAGTGAACGAAAGCGTCGAAAACATCGGCGCGCGCCGTCTTCACACGATTCTGGAAAAGCTGTTGGAGGATATTTCTTTCACCGCCGCCGAACGGCAGGGCGAATCCGAAACGATCACCGCTCAAACCGTGCGTGAAAAAGTAGGCGTTTTGGCTCAAAAAACTGATTTGTCGAAATTTATTTTGTAATCTTGGTTGTTTCGTATCGGGAACGATTTTTAAAAAATGCCGTCGCAAAGGGGATTTCGAAAATCCCCTTTTGTTTATGCGGATAAACCGAAACTTTAACCGTCTGAAAATCATATTCAACTTTTTTCCGTAACGCATTGTTTTATTGAATTATTGCGTTTTCGAAACAAGAACGGCGCTCTGTTTTCGGGCTGTTTTCGGGATAAATTCCTTGTCAAAAAAACTGCGGCGTGTACAATTCGGCTGTCTTTCCGATTTAGCCGGATATTGATGAAAAATGAAACTTTTTTGGCAGTTGTTTTGGATTTTTTTTAAAATCGGCGCGTTCACGTTGGGCAGCGGATACGCCATGATGCCCCAAATCAGGCGGGAACTGGTGACGCGCATGAAATGGCTGGACGAAGACGAATTTATCGACATCGTCGCCGCGACGCAGTCCGCCCCCGGTCCCATCGCGGTTAATCTTGCCGTCTTTTTGGGGCTTCGCGTCGCCGGCGTCAAAGGAATGATCGCTACGGCGCTGGGATCGGTTTTGCCGTCTTTTATCATCATTCTGCTGATCGCCGTCGCTTTTCAGGGAATACAGGACGATCCGGTGTTCGTCGCGGCGTTCAAAGCCGTCAAGCCCGCTTCGGTCGCTTTGATTTTGGTCCCCGTTCTGACGATAGCCGAACGCGCGGGAATTACGGGGAAAAAATTTCTGCTTCCTTTGACGGCGGCGGGACTGATCGCGTTCACTTCGATGTCGCCGATTTACGTCGTCGTCGCGTCGATAGCGGGCGGAATCATCTATTACGGGCGAAAAACGGCATGATATACTTTTCCCTGTTCAAAACGTTTTTTCTGATCGGAATGTTCAGTTTCGGCGGCGGGTACGCGATGCTGCCGCTGATTCAAAACGAAATCGTCGTCAATCATCAATGGATCGACAACGCGCGGTTCGTCGATATTGTCGCCGTTTCCCAGGTCACGCCCGGACCGCTGGCGGTCAACGCGGCGACTTACGTCGGATTCGCGGCGTCCGGAAACGCGTGGGGCGCGGCGGCGGCTACCGCCGGCGTTTGCCTGCCGTCTTTGATCGTGGTTGTTTTTCTGTATGCTTTTCTAAGCAAATTCAAAGAATCGCTTTGGGTTAAAAACGCGTTCAAAGGATTGCGAATCGGCGTCGTCGGCTTGATTTTGGGCGCGGCGCTGATGCTGATGACGCCCGACGTGTTCGTTGATTGGAAAAGCTGGGTTTTGTGCTTTGCGTCGTTTGTCGCCTGTTATCGGTTTAATTTATCTCCGGTTACGCTGATTTCCGTTTCGGCGGTTTTGGGCGCGCTGATTTACTGAAAATGTTTCACGTGAAACATTCGGCAAAAAAAATCTTTGAAAAATCCGCTTGTTTTTTTTCGACGACAAAGGCTATTTTATGAAAAAAGTCGAAACGCAAAATGTTTCACGTGAAACAAAGGATACGAAAAATTGATTACGCAGGATCGCGATTCTGTTTTAAAACAGTTGAATTTGCCCGAAAAAACGGTTGAAAAGCTGGATAAATACGTTGATTTGCTGGAACGGGAACAGACAAAAATGAACTTGGTCGGGGCGTCGACCTTGCCGATCGTCTGGACGCGCCATGTTTTGGATTCGGCGCAGTTGTTCGATCAAATCAAACCCGATGATAAAACGGTTTTGGATTTCGGCAGCGGCGCCGGCTTTCCGGCTTTGGTGCTGGCGATTATGGACGTCGGACAAAAACACGATTTCCGCCTGATCGAAAGCGACGGGAAAAAGTGCGCTTTTTTGAACAAGGTGATTTCCGAATGCGGCTTGCGCGCGACGGTTTGCAACGAACGTATTGAAAAAATGGAAAAATTCGGCGCGGATCTGATTACCGCCCGCGCGCTGGCGTCGTTGGACAAGTTGCTGAAATACGCCTTTCCGTTTTTCAAAAAGACGACCAGATGTCTGTTTATGAAAGGGGCGAAGGCGTCGGAGGAAATCGACGCCGCGCGCAGGAAATACGATTTCCGTCTTGAAAAAATACAAAGCGTTACCAGCGCGGAAGGAACGATTCTTTTGCTTTCGGAGGTGAAAAAGAAATGAACGTCTTGAATAAAACGCCGCGGATCATCGCCGTTTCCAATCAAAAAGGCGGCGTCGGAAAAACGACGACGGCGGTCAATCTGGCGACGGCTCTGGCGGCTGTAAAGAAAAAGGTGCTGGTTCTGGATATGGATCCGCAGGGAAACGCGACGGTCAGTTTCGGCATCGACCGCCGCAACGCGCCTAAAAACATGTATCAGGTTTTAATGGGCGACGCCAAAATTTCGTCGACCATCGTATGGACAAAGATTCCGAACTTGTCCGTCGTCGTGTCGTCCAAGGACTTGGCTGGCGCGGATTTCGAACTGTCGCACGCGGACGATCCGCAACTGTTTTTAAAACGGGCGCTGGAAAACGAACCGCTGAACTACGATTACATTTTCATCGACTGTCCGCCCGCCGTCGGCATGCTGACGGTCAACGCGCTGGTGGCGGCGGATTCCGTGATTGTTCCCGTTCAATGCGAATATCTGGCGTTGGAAGGCGTCGCCGATTTGATGAAAACGATCGAACGGGTCAAGCATAATTTCAATCCGCCCTTGGAAATTCAGGGGATCGTGCTGACGATGTTCGACGGACGCACGGGGTTGTCCGAAGTCGTCGCGCAGGACGTGCGCAACTATTTCGGCGACAAAGTGTACAATTCGATTATTCCGCGCAACGTCCGCGTGTCCGAAGCCCCGTCGCACGGCAAGCCTATTTTGCTGTACGACTTCAAAAGCAAGGGGGCGCAGGCGTACATCGCTTTGGCGAAAGAACTTTTAAAACAGGAGAAAAAGAAATGAGCGCAAGAAATCTGGGACGCGGTTTGAACGCTTTGCTGGGGGACGCGGACGAACCGGCGCAACAGCCGCAGGGCATCAAGACGGTTCTTTTATCCGATTTGGAACCCGGTTCGTTTCAGCCGCGCCGCGTTTTTGACGAAGAGGCGCTGAGCGATCTGGTCGAATCCGTCAAAACGAAAGGCGTTATCCAGCCGCTGATCGTGCGCGAACAAAACGGCGGAAAATATGAAATCATCGGCGGCGAACGCCGCTGGCGCGCCGCGCAAAGAGCCGGCTTGCGCGAAGTTCCCGTTCTGGTCAAAAACTTTTCCGACAAAGAGGCGATGGAAGTCGCCCTGATCGAAAATTTGCAGCGTCAGGATTTGAACCCGCTGGAAGAGGCGGAGGGCTACCGCCGCCTGATGGAAGAATTTTCCAACACGCAAGAAGAGCTGGCGCAGGCGGTCGGCAAAAGCCGCAGTCACGTCGCCAACACGATGCGTTTGCTGGCTTTGCCGGAAAAAGTCAAAGGTTATCTGGAAACGGGGAAGTTGACGTCCGGGCACGCGCGCGCCCTGTTGACGTCCAAAGATCCCGAAACGCTTGCCGACACCGTGATCGCCAAAGGGCTGAACGTCCGCCAGACGGAAAAACTGGCGCAGGACGGCATTGAAAAGAAACCGCGCAAAGTCCAGCCGAAAAAGCAGTCGGACAAACAGGCTGAATGCGATTTGCTGGCGGCGGATTTGTCGCGCGCTTTGGGCATCAGGGTCGCGATTCGTCCCAAAACCGTCGGCGGCGATTTGATTCTGACCTATGAAACGCTGGAACAGTTGGACGGATTGATTCGCCGTCTTGGCGCGTCCCCCGCCGCCGGACGCCAAACGTCCGACACTTTGACCGCCGAATCCGCGGACGAGGGCGACACGTTGTCGCTGGACGGCGACGACATCGGCGAAGTCGTTTTCGACGGTTCGTTTTCCGATTCGCTGGACGGCGACACGTTGTCGCTGGACAATATCGACAAATAGACGCGCATTTGTTTTAAAAAGGCGAAGGCGGGACGGACGACGTTCCGCCTTTTTTTTATGCGCGCGCAAAAAAAAGATTGTCATCGCGCGCCGTACAATCCGTTTCGCCGGCGCGGAACGGAATTATATCCCCGACTTTATTTCTCTGGTCGGGGAGGTTTTGACGTATGTTCAGACACTTTCCGATCCGTCGGCGGGTGTTAAAGGTCTTAACGGTCATATCTTGTAGCGTGGCTTCTGAACTCCCCGCCGCCTGATTTTCAGGCGGTTGTTTTTTACCTGAAAAAAGGAGGGGGTTATGAAAAAATTATTGCCGCTTTGTTTCGTTCTCTTTTTATGCTGGACACAGTCGGCGGACGCGGCTGGGTCGGGAGTCGGAAGACAGTCGCACAGTCCGAATGTAGCCGGTATTGATACATGCACGAAAGGTATTCCGGATCTGACGCCGCAAGGGCTCGGATACTATACTTGCGCGGCGAACGATCCGTACGGTTACGCTTATTCGGCTTACGCGGTGTCGAATTTATGTCCGGCGAATTGCGAAAGATGCTTTTACGACGACCATTCCTGCCTTTATTGCAAAGACGGGTATAATGTTGCTTCCGACGGTTCGTGCATTCTTTGCCCGGCTAATTGCAAAGAATGCGACACGACGGCGTCTTGTTCCGTGTGCTATGACGGGTGCTTACCGGCGGAAAGTGCGTTGAAAAAGTTTCCTGTCCGTCGAACTGCGCGGAATGCGATTCGTCGGGCGTCTGCGTGAAATGCAATAACGGTTATGTTTTGAAAAACGGTTCTTGCGCGGTCAAGCCGAAAACGCAAATCGCGTTCTGCCCGCCCGACAAGACGCTGAGCGCCGATCTGTGCTGTTGCGTTTCGAAATGATTTCCGATTGACGAAAGCCCCCGGAAGGGGGGCTTGAATCATTCCGCCGAAAAGGCGTTTTGAATATGCTCCGGCAATCCGTGCGGCGAAATCAGAACGGCGTCGAACCGCAATTCCCTGTTTTCCAGTTCGGTGTGAAGCGTCAAGTAATACTGCGCGCCTTTGACGCGGCGGGCTTGGACGCGGGCGTCGACGGCTTCGGCGGCGGCGTTTTTCGTCGCGCGGAATTTAACCTCGACAAAAGCGATCGTGTTTCCTTTGGCGGCGACGATGTCGATTTCGCCAGCCCCCGATCCGCGCGGCGGTTTGAAATTGCGTTCCAATATCCTGTAACCTTTCAGCCGCAAAAACCACGCGGCGGCTGTTTCGGCTTTGTATCCGTCGTCGCGCGCTTTTTTGCCGTTTTCCCGCTTATTCATTTTTTAATTCCAGCGCGCGCCGATACAGGTCTTTTTTGGATTCGCCCGTCCGTTCGGCGACAAAAGCGGCGGCGTCCCCGACCCGCATGGTCAGCAAAGCCTGTTTCAGCATGGCGTCGATGGGGGCGGTTTTTTCCTCGGCGGGCGGCGCGACGACGATGACGATTTCGCCCTTCGGGTATCCGTTTCGCGCGTAATTGTCCAGCAGATCCGTGAACGTTCCGCGCACGGTCTGTTCGAATTTTTTGGTGATTTCACGCACGACGGCGGCGAACCGATCGCCGAGGACTTCGACCATGTCGGTCAGCGTTTCCTCCAACCTTTGCGGCGCTTCGTAAAAAATCAGGGTGGCGGGGACGCGCGCCAGTTCCGCCAGCTCTTTTTTGCGCGCGGCGGTCTTGGGCGGCAGAAAGCCCTGAAACAGAAACCGGTGGCTGGGCAGACCCGACAGCTGCAACGCCGTTAAAAAGGCGCACGCCCCCGGAACGGACGTGACATAGACGCCGTTGTCGACGCATTCCCGCACCAGCTTGTACCCCGGATCGCTGACCAGCGGCGTTCCCGCGTCCGAAACCAAAGCGACCGTTTCGCCGTTTTTCAAATGTTCCAAAATTTTCGGACACGCTTTTTCGGCGTTGAAGTTGTGGTAGGCGGTCAGCTTTTTCCCGCCGATTCCCAGCAAAGTCAGCAGTTTTTGCGTATTTCTGGTGTCTTCACACGCGATCAGGTCGGCTGATTTCAGCACGTCGACGGCGCGCGCCGAAATGTCGCCCAAATTGCCGATAGGTGTTGCAACCAGATATAATCCTTTGATAAAAATGTTTTCAGACATTTGCACTCCTTTGCAAAAACAGCTAAGATGCATCTAACCACGTTTTAAATTCGGGAGCAATTCCTTGCGTCAAAATATTTGCCGGTTGATGGCTTTTTTCGTTGCGGTTTCCATGCTGGCGTCCTGCCGCGGCGTGCCGCTGTTTTCCAAACGGGTGGATCAAAGCGCGTTTCACGTCGCCGACGCCGACATCGTTGAAAAGGGCGAGGACGCCGCGCCCGCGGTCGTTCCCGTCGAAATGGTGCGCGTCGGGGTGCTGGTGCCGCTGACGGGCGCGTCGGCGAAAACGGGCGAGGTTTTGCGCAACGCGGCGCTGATGTCCCTGTTCGACATCGCCAGCCAGAAGCTGATTTTGCAGTTTTACGACACCGAAGGGACGCCCGACGGCGCGCGCAAAGCCGCCAAGCTGGCGATCAGCCAGGGGGCGGAGCTGATCATCGGACCGCTTTA
>SAMEA104315426__coassemble_1043_pt1 | contig 10939 bp, 15 predicted proteins | sample SAMEA104315426__metabat2_low_PE_019 | metagenome-assembled genome bin SAMEA104315426 (sample SAMEA104315426) | gut metagenome | biome: Monkey gut; feature: monkey-associated habitat; material: faeces | place: China | collected 2013 | reverse complement strand
CCGGCGTTGTTCGTCGGTTGTGCATTCGTAGTTGTCCAGCGACGCGTTTTCAAATCTCGGCAAAACAATCATAGCGGCGTACTCCCCGAATACGACCCGCTTTTCACCCCGAACGACACGACCGTTCCGGCTGAAAGTGCGTTTCTTTTGTCCCGTTCCCAGCCGCGAACAGCAGCCCGCCAGTCTTTCATCGGGTTTTTGCCGATTTTCCAGCCTTTCGCCGTGTAAAAGTCCACGAACCGCTCCGCATCGACCGAATAGCCTTGTTCGGCTATGTAGGCTTGCGCTTCCTCAACGGTCGGAGGCACAAAAACGCCGTTTTTGGCTTTGGGGGTACAAACACTTGTGTTTGTGGGGGTATATATATTTTTATTTTTTTCTTCTTCTGGGGGTGCAGGGGGCATCTTTTCTTTTTTTCTTTTTGTGAACGTGTTCGCATCGCTTCGCATACATTCGCATTCCGAATTATGCGTTTGCATATTTTCGCATTCGTCCGTATCCGTTCGCATTTCGTTTTGTGCGTTCGCATCTTTTGGCATACGGTCGCATTTTTCGATATGCGTTTTTATGCGTTCGCATTCGTTCGCATCATCTTTTATGCAATCGCATTGAAGCGCATCGCTTCGCATTTCGTTTTGTGCGTTCGCATCGGCGTTTTTGCTTTCGCATCGCTCCGCATTCGACCAGCGGGCAGCCGCCGATCCGCGCGCTTTTTCCGTGCGTTCGCAAAATGCCGAATACTCTTTTTCCAGTTGCGAACTGAAAAAACCCCACATCGGAACGTTTTTGACTTCGTAATCGGGGTATCCGGCAATCCCTTTTAAAACTTCCGCCGCCTGTTCACTGGTAAGCGTCGCAAAAAGCGGCAGCCAATCCCGATAGACGCGCGGTGCAAACTGTTTAGCCATTTTATCAAATCCTTTGCTGTTTGATGAAATCGACGCAATCGTCAACCGACCGCCAGACCAGATAAATCTGTCCGGCGGTTTCGAGTTGTTTCTGAAATTCTTTTTGTTCGGGCGATTGCTTGCCCGTTGCCGTCTTCATTTCGACAAAATAAACACGGTTTTTGAAAACGAAGATAAGATCGGGCTGTCCTTTTGTGTATCCCATTTCTTTGTGATGGTTGATAAAGGCGTAACGCCGCCTGTCCGCGTCCGTGAAAAACTTCAAACCGTCCATCACGTCCGAACCGATTATCGTACAGCCGGCAATCCGCAAAAGGCGAACAATCGCCTTTTGCGTGTTATGCTCTTTGATTGTAAAGCCCGTTATCTTCGCCATGCTTTACGGTCTGTCGGCTTGGTCGCCCAAAAACACGGGCAGTCCCGTTTCGTTTTTGATGTCTTCAATCATGCCTTTGACGGCGGCTTCGCTGCTTTCTTCCAAGCGGTGCAGTTCATACTGCCAATACACCGCCCCGTCTTTAAGGCGGAAACGGATTTGCGCGGGCAGGCTGTAATAGGATTTCCCGTTCTTGTACATCGGGATTGCAATCATAAACAGCGACGGAACGTCAACGCCTTTATCGGCTTCTTCGTACTTGATTGTCCGCGCTCCCGTCTGTCTGTTATACTGAACCGCCGCTTTTTGCCCGCGCGAAACGTCAATACCCCGTCCCAGTTCAAGCATTTGCGTCGGCGTGGCGAAACGCCCGCCCAATAAAGTGCGCAATTTCTTGGTTTCTTCCGTTAGTTTGCTCTCGTCCGCTTCCATAAAATCCAAACAACGCTTTTCCAGCAAAGCGGCAAACTCCGTCTGATCCAGCCATTCTTCGTTATGTTCCGCCCAAAACTCCAACTCGTCGCTGGTCTTGGCGCGATAAGTCGCACCATGCTTGCGCCAGCGCGGCGATTTTTCCGCACCGCCTTTGTCAAAATCGAACACGGCGACAAAGCGGTTATCCGTTTCGTCAAAGAAGATTGCGCTGTCCGCATCTTTAAAGAGGTTGACGTATGCACAAAAACTTTCCTGAGAATGCAGTTCCGCATAGCCCGTCAACTCACGCGGCGCAGGTTTCAAACGTTCCGTAATCTCGGAAATGTCCAATGTGGAAAGTTCGCGCGGGTAAAAAACGATTTTCCGCCCGTCAACTTCAACCGTTTTCGGTTCGTGCAGTTCGGCGATGATGGAGTTCAATGCTTCAATGTTAATATCGTTCATGATGTTTGTTCCTTCTTAGGCTTGAGTGATGACGCGCGGCAGTTCTTTGACTTCCGCCAACGGCAGTTTCATTTGGTTCGGATTTTCGGTGATCAGATTGTCTTCGTCGTTCTTGTAGTAAATCGACTTGCGGCGCGGCTGGACGGGCAGGGTTGATTTGGTCTTTGCCAAAACGTAAAAAACGCCCTGTTCGTTCACAATGTCCAATGATATGGACAACGACCCGCGCGCCGTCTTGGACGTGCCGTCCTCAACCTGCTTGCCGACGGCTTTGACGATTTTTTGCAGTTCGTCGGTCAAATCGACCTCTAACTGACCGTCTTCCAGATTTTCCAGTAAATCCGTGATTCCTTTGACTTCCATGATCTAATCCTCCTGTTTGGTTTTTGTTTCTGCGTAAAAATCGGACGGTTGGACTTTTCCGTTCGTCTTTTCGATAATTTTCACCATAACCGACGGTTTCGGAACGCGTCCCGCATTGACGTACTGACGTACGGCTGCATAAGTCAGCCCTATTTCAGCGGCAAAATCGGCAATGGATAGGTGTTTTTCTTTCAGGTAATCTTTCAGCTTCATCTTGACCTCCACACTCTCAAAATAATACATTTTGTTTTATCTGTAAAGCACTTTTTGTGCCTTTCAAAAAGATACGATTTGTTTTATTTTTTGGAAAAGGAGCAAGGAAATGGAAAACAATCTCAAAGAATTGCGCAAGAAAGCCGGAATTTCTCAGGTCGAACTCGCGGAAAAATTAAACACAACGCAGGGCATGATTGGCATGCTTGAACGCGGCGAACGGAAGCTTGCGCCGGAATGGCTCAAAAAGCTGTCGGCGGTTCTGGGGTGTTCTCCGCTTGATATACTGCCAGACTTAAACACGGTTGCGCCCGCTGTTCAGCCGTCGCAAAACAGTGTCAACATCGCGATTATCAGCGCCGCCGCTTGTTGCGGAGTCGGTATTGAAAATTTTTCTGAAAACGTTATCGGCTTTTGGCAAATTCCCAAAACCGAATTTCAAACCATCACGTTCGCCAATCCCGAATCGGTCAAAATGTTGCGCGTATTCGGCGATTCTATGGAACCGACGCTGAAAGACGGCGACTGGGTGCTGGTGGACACGTCGCGCAACGCCGTCGATTCGGACGGTATGTTTTTAATCCGCATGACTTCCGGTTTGGCGGTGAAACGCATCCAGAACACGATCGGCAGCGACATTGTCATCAAATCGGACAATCCCAAATACGACAAAATCACCGCATCCGCGTCCGACGTCTTCGTTGTCGGCAAAGTCATCTACACTCTCACGGCGGAAAAGGTAGGCTAAATTGAAAAAATACTTTTACCTATTTTTTTTGTTGCTTGTTGCTTGTTCAAAAAATGAAAATATAAACGCGGTCGAAGTTTGTTCGTTCATTGAAGAAAAATGCTCTCTTTACCTTGAACGAAACCCCATGCAGGCAACTTATTGCTTGAAGATATATCAAAAAACATCTTGCCCGAATAAAAAGAGTATTCTTGAATTGCTCTGTTTGAATGATTTTTTTGAATGCACATCGGAAAAGAAAACAGATAAATCGGATAGCGTAGCTTCAAAAAACGATTATCCAAGAGATTTGTTCGTAACGGAATTGGGAATGGAACCTGTTAAAACAGATCGGTAAAAAAAAAGCCCCGGTTTTGAACTGTCCAATTTTCGGGGTACAGTTCATTCAGGGGCTTTCTAATTTATAAAAGTTCTTTTAAACCATAAACGTTGCCGCTATCTCGATCAAAACGCGGTTCAATATCTTTAAAAAACTCGTCGTTTCCGCGCTCGTATTTCTGAAAAACTCCGTATGCGATTAAATCTGCCAACTGTATCATGCGGGAAGTTTTTGAATCCAAAAAGAGAGGAACTTCGGCAAAGTTGCGCAATGCGCCCCATGAATGCCCTTTTTCGATATAGGTATGCGTTACAGACTGCAAAGTTTCTTCGCTTGTGGCTTTATCGCAAATCATCAATCCTCTGTAAGGTTTCCCGTCTTTACGGTATTGACGCATCAGGTATTGGTCAAATCTTGAAGAAACTTGTTCGAATGCCAAAATAACGGGATTTTTTTCATAATACTTTTCTTTATCAACGACGGCGGCAAAAACGCGAAACCGCGCGTCCGTCAAAGATCGCAAGCACGCGTGAATGCAATCGATTCGAGTCTGCTTTGGAATACTGCGCCAGATGCCGGATCCTTTCACCATCGGATTTCCGTGCAATTCTTCATCGCACGGCAAATTAAAGCTTGACATGATTCCTTCGATTTTACGGGAAAGATTAAACGTACCCGTTTCAAAAACGGAAAATCCCGCCAAAACAAAATGCTTCTGATGCCTGTCTTTAACCGTGCCGGAATCGTCTATATAGAGTAAATGCATTATTTCTTTCTTCCAAAAAAAAGGTGGTCGAGGAAGCTGTTTGCTCCCGGCTCACAAAGGGTGAACCATTCCCAACCACAGTTTAAAAATAGCGTTCCTCAGGTCTTTTGTCAAGAACCATTCTTAAACCACAAAAAAATACAAATTGTTTTATTTTTGTGTTGACAATGTAGCACGATTTGTTTTATTTTCGTCTTATCAACACAAAAACAGGGACAAACACCATGAAAAAGATCGCACGAATTTACGTCATCGCTCCGAACGGAAAGAAATGTTCCGTTATTCCGGCGGGCAACGGAATGGTTCAGACGTGGAGCGGGCAACGGAAGCAATGGGAAAGCTTTCCGATCCGTTGCTGCAAGATTTTGAAAAAAGAAGCATAAGAGGAAAAAATGAACGATTTGATTGTCATAGAGGACAAAACCGACTTTTCAATGAAGGTTGATTTTGCCAAAGCGGAAGAATGGGCGCGCGGACTTTGCGCCAAATATCAGGGCTTGGTCATCAGTGAAAACGATGTTGTTTCCATCAAGAAAGAAATGGCGGAACTGAACAAATACGCCAAAGACGTTGATGAAAGCCGCAAAGCGATTGAAAAGAAATATAAGGAACTGCTCGCGCCTTACGTCGATAAAATCAAAAGCGTCAAACAGATTTTCGACGATACCTACAAATCGTTAAGCAATCAGGTCAAAGCCTTTGAAGCCGCCGAACTGAAAAAACGCCGCGACGAATTGAAAAAACTGATTGATGCGGTCATCGCCGAAAACGATATGGAAGATTACCGCGCCGATTTCGCCATTCGTGAAAAGTGGCTGAAAAAATCGACTTCGGACAAAAGCGTCATCGCCGATTTGGGCGAAATTGTCGAACGCGTCAAAGAACGCATCGCCGGAGAAGCCGAACGCCAACGCTTAAAGCAGGAACGTATCGAAGCGATTACTCAGGAAGCCGAACGTTTGCGGCAAGAATTTCCGAACGGTATGGACGATTCCGTTTTGTCGTCTGCTTTAACGTCCGATTATCCGTTGAGAGAAATTTTTTGCCGTATGCGCCGTTTTGCGTCCCAAAACGAAGCCCTCCGCCGAAAAGGCGTTCTCGGCAAAAATAAAAATGCGGAACAGTCCGTTGCGCCGGTTGCCGAAACCGCGACGCAATCGACGGCGGACACAACGCAATATCTTTTCAAAATCCAAACGCTTGTCATCGGTCGCGAAAACGCTTTGCGGGTCAAGGATCTGTTCACGCAAATCAAGGCGATTGCTCAGACGTTTGAAAACATTGACTGACAAAGGAAAACATCATGGACAACATTCAACTTTTGAACAACGACGACGCGTATTTCGCCTATAAAGCCTTATCAGCGTCCCAAATCAAACAATACGACCACGGGGCTTATAATTTCTGGAAAACGTCCTGTTTCAATCCCGACAAGCCGGAAGAAAAGGAAACGGACGCGCTTGTGTTCGGAAAACTGACGCATTGCCTTTTGCTCGAACCGGAAGAAGCGGACAGCCGCTTTGTCGTTCAGGATTTCGGCAAGTCGCGCAAAAACAAGGAATACGACAAGGTAAAATCCCTTTTCCCGAACAAATGCGTCGTGTCGCCCGCGGAAATGGAAAGGGCGCAGAAAATGATTGCCAAAATCCGCGAACACAAGCTGGCGAATTTGATTTTCGACGGCGGCAAATGCGAAGTGCCGTTTGTTTGGACGGACGAGGAAACGGGGCTTGAATGCAAAATGAAAGCCGATGCGATCAAGCGCATTTCCGGCGGTCGTCTGCTGATTGTGGATTACAAAACGTCGTCCGATATTTCGTCCGTGCTTCGATGGCCCGAAAAACTCGGTTATCCGTTGCAGGAGGCCTTTTATCGCATGGGCATTGCGAAAAAATTCGATATGCCGCTTGAACTGATCGATTTCGTTTTTGTCCTGCAGTCGAACGTTGACGGCGAGGAAGACGTGATTTGCGTCGCAGGGTGCGATTACGAAACGCAAAACACGGCGGCGGACATCGTGCGTCACCACATCAACGCCATCGCCGAACGGCTGAACGCGTGGAACGACAGCCGCGATCCGGACATCTTCGCCGCGTATCCCGCCAAAGAAACGATGAGATATTCCAATTGGTATTTGCAAAGAGGAGAATAAACCATGACACAGGAAATCACGCAAAAGAAATCCGACCCCGTCGCCGATTTTATCGGGACGCTTTCCGGCGGTTGGGCAAAAGTGTTGCCGAACGTCTGCACGCCGAAACGTTTTGCCCGTGTCGCCATTACCTGCATGAAAAAAAATCCCAAACTTTTGGAAGCCATGCAAACCGGCGAAGGCAAGCGGTCGTTGGCGGAAGCGTTCATGCGCTGCGCCGAACTCGGCATCGAACCGGACGGCAGACGCGCTTATCTGATTCCGTACAAAGACAACAAAACAAAAGAATATACGATTAACCTGATTTTCGATTACAAGGGCATTGTCGAACTGGCAATGCGTTCGGGTATGATTTCGTCAATCCACGCGGACAAAGTCTGCGAAAACGACGAATTCGAATACAACATCGGTGAAATCATCAAACACAGAATCGACTTCCGCAATGAGCGCGGCGACGCATACGCCTATTACACCGTCGTGACGTTCAAAGACGGCACGAAAAAGACGGAAGTCATGTCAAAATTCGAGGTTGAACAAATCAAAGAACGTTCCAGCGCATGGGCGTCTTACAAAAAATACGGAAAAACCTGCCCGTGGAATACGGATTATGACGAAATGGCGAAAAAGACCGTTTTCAAACGTGCGTCGAAATGGCTGCCTCTGTCAGCGGAAGCTAAACAGGCAATCGACATTGACAACGACAATGAAACGGACTTTCCGACCTACACCGTTGACAACAGAACGCCGGAACAGATGTACGCCCCCGTTGAGGACGACGGCATTATCGACGCGCAATGCGCTGTCGTCGAGGAAAAAGCCGAAGCGGTCAAGACTTTGCCGCCCGCTGCGGATACCGCGCAGACACGGCAGGAACAGCCCGAAAGAATGGTCGTTTGACTGGGATAGCGCGGGCGTTTCTTTTCGGAACGCCCGCCGACAAAACAGGATTTGCACATGGAACAGGAACTTATCACCGCGCTGAAAAAAGCGATTACATATCTGAAAACTGGCTTTTGCGACGAACAGGCGATTGCCGAACTTGCCGAAACGGTCAAACAGGCGGAAGAACACGCACACGCTCCCGCCGTTGTCAATGAAACAACAGGAAATCAACGCGGTTGTCGCCGCCGTCCGATACGAAGACGTTATGGTGCACATCAAAGCCGCCGTCAAAACAATGGAAGAAAATCCAAGCGCGCTTGAAGTCGCCGAAGCCGCCCGCGAACTCCGCGCTTTCGCGACCGTTATGATCCGCAAAATCGAAAGGGAAAAAGATGTTTTTTGAAGAGGCTCTGGCGGCGATGCGTTCCGGTGAAGCCGTCATATTCGACGGTCGTTCCGACCCTTTGTGCATGATTGACGACCAAATTTGCGAACTGACGCACAACGGTTTTGAACCGCTGGACAGTATGAACACCTGCAACATTATGCGGAGCGACTGGCGGATTTTCGGCATTGAAGACGACAAGAAACGTCCTGCCGGCGTTCGTCTGTGGTCGGTGATTGAGGGGAACGGGATTCAGCTTTACGGGGATATGGACAGTGAAGCTTTGGAATTTGTTGACGGGGCAAGTCAGCCTTTCGGTAAAATCGCCCGCGATGCTTTGAACGGGGGCGAAAAATGACGACATTGACGCTTGTTTTGACAGACCATTGGTTTGAAGAAATCAAATCCGGCAGAAAGACGCACGAATATCGCGTCTGTTCCGAACATTGGCATAAACGCTTGGGTGAATACGAACAGCACCCCGAACGCGCGGCGGAATTGACGGTGCGCTTTCAAAAAGCTTACCGCAAAAATCCCGAACGCATGACTTTTTCAGTCAAGAGCGTGACGATTTGCGACGGTCGGAATACCGATTTGCGCGTTAAAGACTACGTTTTCGACATTGAACTCGGCGTGAGATTATAACGCCGCTGTTTTAAAACTTTTTCTTTGGTTTTTTTTCTGCTATGAATCTTACCGCACACATAAACACAGAAAGACTTCCGCCGCAAATAGCGAACGAAGACGCTTTCCGCCTTGTGTGCGGTTATCTGGACGTTTTGTGCGAACTGTACGAGGAAGTCATTGAAGAAGGCTGTTATCCTGACCCGTGTGTCAACAAAAGAACAGGAAGAGGGGCATTCTCTCGCCGCCCAAAATACACGCCTTATCGAATACTGTAAGCGCAAAAACCTTGATGTCGTCAAATCCTTTGAGATTATCGAATCGTCCACGCGCGGCGGACGCAAAAAATTCCGCGAAGTTATCGACTTTTGCCTTTCTCAAAATGAAACCGTCGCGCTGATAGCCGACGCCGTGGATCGCGTTCAGCGGTCTTTCAAAGATTCCGTTCTGCTGGACGAACTCGTCCGCAAAGAAAAAATCGAACTTCATTTTTACCGTGAAAATATGGTCATCGGCGCGGGCGCGAGCGCGTCGGACATTATGCGCTGGGATTTTTCCGTTATGGGGGCAAAGTCCTACGTTCTGCAACTTTCCGAAAATGTCAAACGTTCGCTTGATTACAAGCTGCGCAACGGCGAACGGGCGGGCGTTGCTCCGGTCGGATATGTCAATTTCCGAAACGACGACGGCAAAAACTCCATTCGTCCCGACGAAGTGGACGCTCCGAAAGTTCAGCGCATTTTTAATCTGTATGCGCTGGGCGGCACTTCCGCCCGTGAATTGACGCGCGTTGCCGACAAAATCGGCTTGCGGTCGCGCATGGGGCGCAAACTGCAAGTGTCCGGCATTCTGTCAATCTTGCGCAACCCGTTCTATTACGGGGAAATGCTGGCAAAGGGAAAGCTGCACGCGCATATCTATCAACCCCTTATCAGCAAAGACACATTCGACGCTTGCCAGCGCGTTTTGGAACGCTCCAAATGCAAGCCGTTCAAACACGGGGAAAAGCCTTTTGCGTACCGCGGTTTAATTCATTGCGCAAACACGGATAAAATCTGCCCGATAGAAATCAAAAAACAGCAGTTTTATTATGTTGTCTGTTTCGCCGCCGACAAACAGCGGCGCGTTTATATTCCGCTTGAAGACATCGACGACCAGATTTGCTACATCTTGAACTCAATCGAAATTCCCGCCGAACTCATTGAGCAAATCCGCGCCTATATGGCATCGTCCAAAAAACAGGAAGTCGCGTACAGAAACGCGGAAACGGGGCGGCTGAAACAGGAATTGACCCGCATTGAAAACCGTATTGACGCGCTGTTTAACATGCGTCTTGACGGTGAAATCGACAAGGAAACGTACAACGATAAAAACAGCAGCCTGCAACTGGAACGCCACCGCCTTGAAGATCGTATCCAAGCGCACAGAAAAGCGGACGATTCGTTTAACACAACCGTCTTAAATCTGATGGAAATAGCGAAATCCGCCGCAACAATCTTTAAAACAAGCCGCAACGCTGAAAAGAAACGGCTTCTGCTTTCGTTCCTGTTCGACAAACTGGAATTGAACGAGGGCAGAATCGGCTACAAACTGCGCTATCCGTTCAACGAATTTCAAAATGCGTCGAAAGTCTGCGAACCGGCGGAAAATCAAGGGTTTGCGGGCAAAAAAGACGGTTTTTCAAGTGGTGCGGAAAATGAAGCGTTCGAACTCGAAAAACTCAATAAAAACAAAGGCTTGCAAGAAAATGCAAGCCTTTGTCCACTTTGGCTGGGGCGGCTGGACTCGAACCAGCGAATGACGGAGTCAAAGTCCGTTGCCTTACCGCTTGGCTACGCCCCAACAACGCGGATAGCAACAGATAATCTTTTTTCACCCCTTTCGTCAAGAGATTTATTCGTTTTTCAAGTTTTTGATTGTTTTTTTATCAAAATCGTTTATTGTGTGCCTTGTGACGCGCCCGTAGCTCAGCTGGATAGAGTATCGGCCTCCGAAGCCGAGGGTCGTGGGTTCGAATCCCGCCGGGCGCACCATTTCGATTTTTCGCTTTCGGGCGATTCGCCTTTTCCGAAACGGCGGCGGCTTCGGTTCGCGCGCGGAAAACGGCGGACAAAGAAACCGGAACGTCCCGTTTGGCGGGAATTTTCGGTCTTTTCCCCCGAAAACGGATATTTAACTTGACGAAACGGGCGTTTGACGGTAAAAGGAAACCCTGTTTTTTCGTTTGAAGGAATTTGTGTTATGGCAAAACGTTGCATCATTACCGGAAAAGGCGTACAGACCGGAAACAATGTTTCTCACGCTAACAACAAAACCCGCCGTCG
>SAMEA104315426__coassemble_1020_pt1 | contig 11093 bp, 9 predicted proteins | sample SAMEA104315426__metabat2_low_PE_019 | metagenome-assembled genome bin SAMEA104315426 (sample SAMEA104315426) | gut metagenome | biome: Monkey gut; feature: monkey-associated habitat; material: faeces | place: China | collected 2013 | reverse complement strand
AGAAACGCCGTCGCCGTCGACGACGTCGACGAATCCGCCCCCAAAATCGCGCTGGTCATCGACGATCTGGGCGTCAGCCGCAAAATGACGCGCCGCGTCATCGCTCTGCCCGCCCCGCTGACGGCGTCTTTTCTGTCCTACGCCGACGATTTGCCCGCGCAAACCGAACTGGCGCGGCTGGCGGGACACGAATTGCTGGTGCACACGCCGATGGAACCCGTCGATCCGCGGTTCGACGCGGGTCCCGACGCGCTGAAAACGGACATGACGCCCGACGAAATCAGGGAAAACCTGTCCGTCATGCTGGATTCGTTTTCGGGATACGTCGGCATTAACAACCATATGGGCAGCAAATTCACGTCCGTCGAAACGGACATGCGCGTCGTCATGGACGAAATCAACCGCCGCGGTCTGCTGTTTCTGGATTCGCTGACGTCGGGACGCAGCGCCGCCGCCGGCGTCGCCGAACAGACGGGAACGCCGTTCGCCGTGCGCAACGTTTTTCTGGACAACGCCCGCAACGAAGCCGACATCATGCGCCAGCTTTCCCTGCTGGAACGCCACGCGCGCCGGCACGGTTTCGCGGTCGGCATCGGGCACCCGCACAAAGCGACCGTCGACGCGCTGGGCAAATGGATTCCCGCCGCGAAAAAACGGGGCGTCGTTTTCGTTCCCGTCAGCGCGGTCGCGCTTTATTTGCAAAACGCGGACAAAGCCGCACACACGCGCGCGCTGAACAGGCACGACGAAAGCGAATAGGGTTATTCGTCGACGTCGATTCTGACTTCGTCCATGTCTTCGGGATTGTCGCCCAGCAGAATGGCGATGTTTTTCAAAAATCTGAAACCGTTGTATTCGCGGCATTCCCGAATGGTGGCGTCGCGTTCTTCGGCTTCGGCGATCTCGTCGGGTTTCGGAATGGACATCGGCATGAACGTCGCGGGCGCGCTGACGGCTTCCTGCGCGATTTCAACCCAGCCGTTCGTAAATGAAAACAGCCAAGCCGCGACTTTTTTTTCGTCTTTGACGATTTTGACTTTCAATCCGGACGCGTTGTGACGCAACAGCATTTCGTCGCCCTCGACGTATTGGGTCGTAAAGATGCCGCGGACTTCGGTGTCCAGAAAATCGTTGACCATGACAATCGGCAATTCGGGCATTCAAACCTCCTTGAAATATGAAAAGGCGGAAATGAAAAAGGGCATAAAAAAACCCCCTTTCGGGCGTTTTTTTATGGCGGAGAGAAAGGGATTGCGGACGTTCCGTCCGTCGGTCCCGCCGACCGCTCGACGCTATGCGCGTCTGCGCGTCGTTCGCTTCGCTCACCGAACCCTTGATCAAGGGTTCTCGCCCGCTTTCCCGCATAAAAAAACACCCTTTCGGGCGTTTTTTTATGGCGGAGAGAAAGGGATTCGAACCCTTGATAGGCTTTGACACCTATACTTGATTTCCAATCAAGCTCCTTCGGCCTCTCGGACATCTCTCCACGGAACAGGCGTATAAATAACCGATTCGCGCGCGCTTGACAACATTTTTTTGAAAAAATCGGCGAAAAAATCATTTTTCCCTTGATTTTTAATCGTTTTTAAAAATATTCCTTGCTAGCGTCGTTGCAAAGAGTTCGGTTCTGAAAGGATCGTCATGTTTCTGGGTCGCTTTTTCGGTTGGACATTGCTGATGATCGCCGCGCTGACCGCGTCGGCGGAGGCTGTCGCCGCTTTGTCGGGGGAACATCAAACGCTGGCGACGTCCGACGTTTTAACCATCATTACCGGCATTTCGCTGCAATCCGGCGATTCGTTCGCCGAACGGCTGTTGCGCGGTCCCGTCTGGGTCAGCGTCGGACTGATCGGGCTGACCCTGATTTTCCTGTGCCGCAAAAAGAAATACAAAACCGCCTTTTCCCAAAAGGGCGAATAAGAAAGAATCTGAATTATGGAATTGAATATACGGACTGTATAGTAACATCTAGTAGCATCATTCGCGACATATAATTTGAATAATAATAAACCATAAGGAGAACCGCTATGTGAATAACATAATAGACCTTTCAGAAAAATTCTGTTTTCGAATACATAATTATTAATACGATCAAATATTATCGAAAATCATTTCACTTAAGAATATACAGAGTATTTTTAGCACAATTGGAATAGAAACTTATAAACTGTTTTTGAAGGAACAATCAAATGCACATACATCATATTAATTATAAATTACCCATTGGTAATCGCACTCAAATGAGACGAGCTCTTATATTGGTTTTCTGAAAGAATCCGCCGGCACTGGGAAAGATGATAATGCTTCTCGATATCAGTACACGGTTGAAACATACGGAAATTACGGCATTTATCTCAGACGCCCGACACAACTTAACAAAGGCTTTGACTTTACCGTCAACATCAAAGGAGTGTACTTCAAAAAGAACAGACGATATAGCAACCCCAGTCACCAAGATATTTTTAATGCATTAACCTATTGCTTCGACGCTCATCCAGATGAATACAGTATAATAAGAAAAACAATTATTGATATTTATAACTGCAGATTCACAGACTTATCTCAAATTAATGAATATTTTGTGGATTATAGCGGTATTAAACATCCTATTCAAATAATTCTTTTAGCTATCAAGTGGTTGTTTATGGAACAGGATTGTACTTATTGGAATTACTCTGGACGTAGAATGCTTTTTGACAGCATCAATGAAAGTGGTTTAGTGTAACATTATTTTATAAATACGAACAGATATTCATGAGCTATCAGCAAAAAGTTATATTTTATGCTGCTCTTCTTCCAATATCCAGTTGCTTTACAGTTATGTTGTTCCTTGATAATCAATTCTTTCAACTTAAATCCGGCATTTTCAAATATTCCCATAATCTCAAAAGACATCGGGATCATACACCCCTTTTGACGGGCATCCCCCATCAAAACAGCACAGAATTTATCCTTTTTCAGCACACGATAACTTTCAGCAGCGACAGACTTCATTTCTACAAGGAATTCCTTAACTCTCAAATGAGACAAATCAGCTTCAATATCTTCGCTATACTGAATAATATCAGCATAAGGCGGATGGGTACAAATAAGGTCTATACTACTGTCAGAAATAAAATCTAGGCGGCGAGCATCGCCCTTATGGATATAAACTTTACCGTTAGCCCCCTCATGCTCGAAATCAACTTTTTCTTTACATCTAGAAATGGCAACATCATTGATATCAACGCCGATAATATTACGGTTTAGCAGTTTTGCTTCCACAAGAGTAGTTCCCCCGCCGGCAAACTGATCCAAAACTAAATCACCTTTTTTAGAGTATCGAAGTAATATGTTTCTTGGAATGTATGGTGACCAGTTTCCGCGCCACTTCGCATCGTGTGTAGCCCAATCGCCACGCTTTGGAAAGGACCAATGCGTAGTCATTTCCAACTCAAAATCTTCAGGCTCCCATTTTGTAATTTTTTTTGCCATTATTTAAAAACTTCACTGATGATGCCATTCTCCAAATCCTTGATGTTATAGATATGTTCCATCACATCATAGGTTTCTTCAAGGTTATTTTTGGCGCTGTTCCAACCTTTTCCGTCAGTAAACCAAACAAAGGTAAAGCCGCTGATAGTATTTGTTTCCATAGCAAGAGTTTTATAACTTCTTGCTGTTTCGTTGAGTTTGCTACCGCCACTACCATAAAAATTTGTTTCAACAGCATAAATCATAGTTGAAGTTTTAACCACAAAATCAAAACGCTTTTCCATTTTTCCTTGATTAGAGATGGCAGAAAGATCAATTCCCCACTTAGATGAAATCTGATGGATATACATTTCTTTAAAATAGCTTGCTTCCTTAACAAATCCAGCTTTCTTGATGAAGTTTTCAACTAAATCTTCCATTAAATGTCCACCACGATTTTTACGACCATTAGAATCTAAACCGGTTTCAACGCCAGTAGCATAGTCAACAAGGTTGTTAATGATATGATTTTCTAATAAATCAAACAGTCCTGTATGCTCCATAAAATAGGAATAATGATCGAAATATGTGCAGTCATTCAATCGAAAAACATCTCCACCCAAATTAAACTGATATAGATGCCCGCCTTTTTCATCCTGACAGTAAATTTCGTTTGCTCTGACTGCCAAAAGCAGAGGAATACATTTCAAAACTTCAGGATATTTTATAAGCAGAGCTTTAAAATCCTCTTTTATTTTCTTAGAACCGATAAGAGAATTGAGGATATTCAATTCGACCTTAACGCCATCGACATTGCGATGAACCTTTTCAAAATCAATGTAATAACCATAGTCCGCAATGCTGTCGCGGAAATCTTCTAACCATATGCTAAACTCTCTGTTCATAGCTCTCTTACCTTTCAATTCGGAACAATAGCTGGCAATATGAAAGCTTGTTCAATTAAATTTTGCCTATATAATTCCATCATAAACCCCAAAGGGTATGTACAATAGAAATCTTCTTCAGAGCAGTCAAAAATGACATCACCACCATCAACAGAAATTTTATAGTTCGGAAGATAATATCTAAGTTTAGACAGCATTAATTTAATATCAAAATGTGCATCAAGCTTCCTAGCGATAGTAATTGCAACATCCAAAGGAGATACTCCTTGAATATAGCCTGTTGTCAGTGGAATTTCATTTAATTCTGTATCATCCAATCTTATAGGCAATAGATATTCTTCATTTTGTTGAAATTTTCTTGCAGTAATATACTCAAGTTCATGTTTTGTCCATCGCTTCTCTTTATATGCCTTTGAAATAAAAACGACCGCAAAGCGTGCACGATTTTGATAGATATCCGCCAAGTAAGAATATAGATTTTTTCCAAGGAGAACTTCTTTTTCATAGTTATCATAAAACACATTGATATTCAACGAACGAAGTACCTCAACACACGCCTCAACGAACTCTCTATCTTCCCCCGCAAAAGAAAGAACAACATCATATTCAAAAGAAGTTTTCATGCTACCTCATTAATAATTTGATATTAGTAATTCTTTAATTTTTCCCCTTGCCTCACTGTTGCAGTTAATCATACGGGTTGCCTCAACACGTTTAATCTTATGAGACGAATAAATATCATCAAAGAAATTATCCCCTATATTTGAGTTTTTGGGGTCAGAATTGCTGATTACAACTTTTGCCCCCCTTTTATGCATATCATCAACGAATTTTGCAAGTTCAATCTGCTCTTCATCGTTAAACATATTTTCCGCATATGCCGTAAAATTTGCAGTATCAGTGATAGGACGGTATGGAGGATCAAAGTAAACAAAAGTGTTTTTGTCAATAAACTCAGAGGCCTCTCTATAGTCGCCGCAAACAATTTTCACATTTTGAAGTTTCTCCGATACAGAGCGCAGATTTTCCGCGTCACAAATCATAGGTTTTTTATACTTCCCCATGGGAACATTAAATAGCCCCTTCTTATTGACACGAAACAATCCATTAAAACAGGTCTTATTAAGAAAGATCATAAGGGCGGCTTTTTCGATATTTGCACTCTCGTTACCGTTGTTCTTTAAGTCATTAAATCGAACACGTTTTGCCATATAGTAGCTTTTACGATACTCAGCATCCATCGGGACAAACTCGTTTTGTATAGCCATCAGCACAGCGATAAGCTCATCTATAGCATCGCGGATAATACGATATGTATTAATAAGTTCTGCGTTAATATCACTGATATACAAATCCTCCAAATTGAATTTGCTCAGAATATCAAAAAGTACAGCGCCACCGCCTACAAACGGCTCCGCATATTTAGTAATTTTTCCATCCTCAAAAGGATAATATTTTTCAATTTCAGCAAGAAGCTGACCTTTACCGCCAACCCATTTTAAAAACGGCTTGACTTTTTTACTATCACTCTTCGAATAATGTGTTATTTGTGCATCAATTGGCTTTTTTGCCGTAGTAGGTATAATCCACACATTTCCAATCATGGCAACGTTATCAATCCGATTTTCAGAGCATAAAACAGAAACTCGTTTTTGAGAGATTCCCCACTTATCTGCGGCTTCTCTTGCGGACATAAATTCCATAGCGCACCTCCTGCTTAAATGATAGCATTATATTCCAAAGCTCGAATAATTTCAACGCTACTTCAGAAATTAGTGTATAACTTTTTTTGTGATTACGCAGAAAATAGCCCGTAGGATTTCTACCATAAAAACGCTACGGTTCCCCCTCAAAGAGCTTACGCCCCCACCTTCGATATTTCACAAAATCACCGTTGAAGTATCCAATCCGCATATTCAAGTGACATAATTATAAAATAGACAATCCCACTCTAGCCGTTCATACATATCGCCAACCACTCTTCTCTCCACATCAATGACGTTCATTGTTTCATTATCCAACCGTATCCCCCATATTAAAAACACAAAACAAGATTTCCCCTTATTCGTCGCCGATGCGCAGGGCGGAAATGAACGCCGACTGCGGGATTTCGACCTTGCCGAACTGGCGCATGCGCTTTTTGCCCTCTTTTTGTTTTTCCAACAGCTTGCGTTTGCGGGTGATGTCGCCGCCGTAGCATTTCGACGTCACGTCCTTGCGAAAAGCCGCGATGTCTTCGCGCGCGATGATCTTGCCGCCGATCGCCGCCTGAATGGGGATTTTGAACTGGTGGCGGGGGATCAGGACTTTCAGCCGTTCGCAAATCTGCCGCCCGCGGCGTTCCGAATCCGACCGGTGCGCCAGAAACGACAGCGCGTCCACCGTTTCCCCGTTGACCAGAATGGTAACTTTGACCAAATCGCCCGTGCGGTATCCCTCGACTTCGTAATCGAAACTGGCGTAACCGCTGGTGATGGATTTCAACCGGTCGTAAAAGTCGAACACGATTTCGTTCAGCGGCAAATCGTACACCAGCATCGCGCGGTTGCCGACATAAGTCAGGTCTTTCTGCACGCCGCGGCGTTCGGTGCAAAGTTGAATCACCGATCCCAGATACGTGTCGGGAACAAGGATCGTCGCCTTGACCCACGGCTCTTCGATTGACGCGATGCTCGTCACGTCGGGGAAATCGGCGGGGGTGTGCAGTTCGACCGTTTCGCCGTTCGTCATGTGCATTTTATAGCTGACGCTGGGCGCGGTCGTGATCAGGTCAAGATTGAATTCGCGTTCCAGCCGTTCCTCGATGATCTCCATATGCAAAAGACCGAGGAAGCCGCAACGGAACCCCTGCCCCAGCGCGGCGGATTTTTCCGGCGCGTAATCAAAGCTGGCGTCGTTCAGCTGCAACTTCGCCAAAGCGTCGCGCAAGCTTTCGTAATAGCTGGTGTCCAGCGGGAACATCGAACAGAAAACGACGGGAACGCTGGGCTTGAACCCCGGCAAAGGTTCGGCGGCGGGACGGCGGTCGTCCGTGATCGTGTCGCCGACCTTGGTGTCGCCGACGGTTTTGATCCCCGCCGTGATGAATCCCAGTTCGCCCGCGGTCAGCTGCGGCACGTCCTTCATTTTCGGGGTGAAGATGCCGACGCGTTCGACCTCGTGCGTCGTGCCGTGCGCCATCATGCGGATCTTCATGCCTTTTTTCAAAACGCCGTCTTTAATGCGCACCAGAATGATGACGCCCAGATACGGGTCGTACCACGAATCGACCAGCATCGCCTTCAACGGCGCGTCGACGTCGCCCTGCGGCGGCGGCAGTTCGGTCACGATGCTTTCCAGAACGTCGTCGATGCCGACGCCCGTTTTCGCCGACGTTTCGACCGCGTTCGACGTGTCGATGCCGATCACGTCCTCGATTTGCGCCTTGACCTGTTCGGGGTGCGCGGCGGGCAGGTCGATTTTGTTGATGACGGTCACCAGTTCGTGGTTGGCGTCCAAAGCCTTGTACACGTTCGCCAGCGTTTGCGCCTCCACCCCCTGCGACGCGTCGACGACCAGCACCGCGCCCTCACAGGCGGACAGGCTGCGCGAGACCTCGTAGTTGAAGTCCACGTGACCCGGCGTGTCGATCAGGTTCAGCTGGTATTCCTGCCCGTCCTTGGCTTTGTAATTCAGACGGACGGTCTGCGCTTTGATCGTGATGCCGCGTTCGCGTTCCAAATCCATGGAATCCAGCACCTGATCGTGCATTTCGCGGTCGGTCAGCCCGCCGCAGCGCTGGATCAGGCGGTCCGCCAGAGTCGATTTGCCGTGATCGATGTGCGCCACGATGGAAAAGTTGCGAATGTGCGATAAATCCGTCATTTTAGAAACCTCTGTAATCCGTCACAGGCATAAGATATATAAACCGCGCCCCAAGGACAACAAAATCTTTTTTCCCCTCTTTCTTTTTGCGCGCGCCCTGTGCTATCCTGTTCAAAATAAACGTAAAAGGATAAATTCATGAACCAATTTTTCAGCCTTTTCATTCCGATGTTCACAATGCTTTTCGTCGTTTTGGATCCCATCGGAAACATGCCGCTGTTTCTGGCGCTGACCAACAGCCCGCGCGAGGGATACCGCGAACAGGTCGCGAAACGCGCCTGCCTGATCGGCTTTTTCATTCTGGTCGTTTTCGCCTTCATCGGCGAAAGATTCCTGAACGCGATGGGCATTTCGCTGCCCGCGTTCCGCATCGCGGGCGGCATCATGCTGTTCATCGTCGGTCTGCAAATGGTTTTCGGCGGAGAAAACAAACAAGAGGCTGACGAAGACAAGCCCGAAGGAACGAACGACGTCGCCATTTTTCCGCTTGCCGTGCCGCTGATCGCCGGACCGGGGACGATCGCGTCGATCGTTTTGCTGATGAGCTCGCACAACGGGAACGTTTTCAGCCAGATGATGATCGTCTTCACGCTGGCGGTCGTTCTGCTGGCGAACTACGGACTGTTCCGCGCCGCCGCGTGGCTGTCCAGAATCGTGGGCGAAACGATCAACACGGTCATTTCCAAAATATTCGGCATCGTGCTGTCCGCCCTGTCCGCGCAGTTCATCATCGACGGCGTCAAATCCCTGTTGTGAACGACCGGAACGGCGAAACGCGTTTTTTGATATTTTTTTCAAAAAAAAGCTTGCCAACCTGTCGGGAACGCGCTATATACGATTTCGTCAGACATTGGGAAATAGTTTAATGGTAGAACAGCGGACTCTGACTCCGTTAGTCTTGGTTCGAGTCCAGGTTTCCCAGCCACTTCAAAAGCCGTTGATTTTCAACGGCTTTTTTAGTTTAAAGTTTGCTTTTCGTCCGGTTTTACTTTACAAACGACTCGTCGACACTTTGAAAACGGAAAACGAAATGGCTTTTTTCAAGAAAAAAAACAAAGACCTGCCCGCTTTGACCAAAGACAACCTGATGATGTACAAGCGGGTCTGGCTGACGTACGTCGCGCCGAAATGGAAACTGCTGGCGCTGTCGATCGTTTTAATGCTGGTCGCGTCCAGTTTCGACGCGCTGCTGGTCAGTCAGCTGAAACCCGTTTTCGACGAGGTCTTTCTGGATAAAAACCGCGCTTTGCTGGGACGCATCGGTCTGATCATTCTGGGACTGTACTTTTTAAAGGGCGCGTTCAGCTATTCGCAGGCGCTGGTGATGACGAAGCTGTCCATCGGCGTGATCCGCGGCATGCAGTTCGACGTTTTCAAAAAACTGCTGGCGATGGACAACAAGTTCTATCAAAAGCACACGCTGGGCGAAATCCTGACGCGTTTCGGGTCGGACGTCGCCACCGTCCAGGGCGCCGTTCTGGGCAGTCTGACGACTTTCGTGCGCGATTCGGCGTCCGTGTTTTTCCTGGTTTTGCTGATGTTCTGGCAGTCGTTCGAAATGGCGTGCGTCGTTTTCTTCGTCTTTCCCGCCACGATTTGGCCGATCGTCATTTTCGGCAAAAAAATGCGGCAAAAGTTCAGAAAAAACCGCGAAGTCGACGAAAAATTCTTTGATCAGGTCACGCAAACGTTCAAAAGCATCAAAATCGTCAAGTCCTACTGCACCGAAGATCTGGAATTCGAAAACGCCAAAAAAACGATTTACACGCAGAACAAACTGCAATTTTCAATGGCGATCCTCAACGCCCTGCAACACCCGATGACCGAATTCGTCGGCGGCGTCGGCATGGCGGCGACGCTGGCTTACGGCGGATACAAAATCACAGCGGGGGAAATGACCGCGGGGAACTTCATGGTGTTTCTGCTGGCGATCGTCGCCGCGTACAAACCGATGAAGAATCTGGGCACTCTGCACATGACCCTGCAACAGGGCGTCGTTTCCATGCAGCGCCTGTTTTCCATGCTGGACATCGTCCCCGACATTCGCGACAAGCCCGACGCCGAACCGCTGAAAATCACGGCGGGACGCATCGAAATGAAAAACGTGTCTTTTTCCTACGACGGCGAACACCCGGTCATCAAAAACGTCACGGTGACGTGCGAACCCAACCGGACGGTCGCTTTCGTCGGTCATTCGGGATCGGGCAAATCGACGATGATCAACTTCATTCCGCGATTTTACGATCCCGACGCGGGCGAAGTCGTCATCGACGGTCAAAACGTCAGGGACGTGACGCTGGAAAGCCTGCGCAAGCAAACGGCGTACGTGTCGCAAGACGTCATTTTGTTCAAAGACACGATTAAAAACAACATTCGCTACGGCATGCCCGAAGCGACCGACGAACAGATCGTCGCCGCCGCCAAAGCCGCCGCCGCCCACGATTTCATCATGGGGACGCCCGACGGATACGACACGGTTTTGGGCGAACAGGGGTCGGGACTGTCCGGCGGTCAGCGGCAGATGATTTCCATCGCCCGCGCGATGCTGAAAAACGCGCCGATCCTGTTGCTGGACGAAGCGACCGCCGCGCTGGATTCCAAATCGGAAAGCGTCGTTCAAAATTCGCTGGAACGCCTGATGCGCAACCGCACGACGATCGTCATCGCGCACCGCCTGTCGACGATCATCAACGCCGACCGCATTTACGTTTTCAACGAAGGCGAAATCGTCGAACAGGGAACGCACGCCGAATTGGTGGCTTCGGACGGCGTGTACGCGCAAATGTACCGCATTCAATACAGAAAATCGGACGCGGAAACGGCGAACGGCTGAGAACAGCCGCCCCGAGATTCCGCTCTATCGAAATTGCG
>SAMEA104315426__coassemble_931_pt1 | contig 12019 bp, 10 predicted proteins | sample SAMEA104315426__metabat2_low_PE_019 | metagenome-assembled genome bin SAMEA104315426 (sample SAMEA104315426) | gut metagenome | biome: Monkey gut; feature: monkey-associated habitat; material: faeces | place: China | collected 2013 | reverse complement strand
TGATCGCCCGAAACGGCGAATACGGCGCCCTGTATCAAATGCAGTTCAAAACAAAAAAGGACGGCGCCGCATGACAAATATCCTCTTTCACTCAACGCCTTACGAACGGGAAGCCTCGAACATGTCCAGAGCCACAAGCTTAAAACGAAAGGATCACGGTGTCCTGCTTTTGCAATTCCCGTTCGCCTTTTGCCGGAGATTGCCGAAATGCCTGAAATATCCGTCGTTATTCCCGCGTACAATGTGGATAAAGTCCTGTGCAAACGGGCTGTTAACAGCATTTTAAGCCAGACTTTTCGCGATTTCGAAGTTTTGGTCGTTGACGACACGGCGGCGGACGAATCGGAATTTTACAAATCGTTCGGTGACGACCGTCTGAAATACGTTCACAACGACAGCCGGTTGGGGCTTGCTCAATCGCGAAACAAAGCAATGTCCATGGCGTCCGGAAAATACATCGCCTTTATGGACGCGGACGATTATTCGTATCCGACCCGATTTCAAAAACAATTTGATTTTATGGAACAAAACCGGACGGTTGACATTTTGGGGACGTTTTACACCGCCAACGGAAAAAGGATCAAACTGCCCGTCGCCGATTCCGATATCCGTTTCCGCCTGTTGTTTTACGATGGCGCCGTCGCAATCCCGACCGTTATGGCGCGTGCGGAAACGATCAGACAATATGGTTTGCAATTTCCGGATTCTCCGGTCGAAGATTACGAATTTTATCTGTCCGCCGTTGCGACGGCGACATTCGCCAATCTGCCTGCGGTTTTATTGGATAAAATCGACAACGCGAACAGCATCAGCGTTCAAAAAGGCGGAAAATTGATCCGCGACGCGTCTTTCGCCGCGCAGCGGAAATGGCAAGAACGTCTGATCGGCGCGCCGTTCGACTGGCGTCACCGGCGCAGTTTCACCGTCGACGATTGGAATGCTTATCATCGGCAGGTGGCGGATCTTCAAATCCGTTTTCCCGATTTGAACGATAAATACAAACGCCGTTACTTTCATAAAATATTCCGTTACATCGTTCGCCACACCGTTCGCGAGACAGGTTTTCGGCGGGCTTTGATGAAATCGGATTTGCCGTTCTGGTTCAAAATCGATCAGTTTTTCAAGGAGCAAAAGAAATGAACATTCTGGTAACCGGCGGAGCCGGCTTCATCGCGTCGCATCTGATTGACCGTCTGCTGAGCGAAGGACACGCCGTCGTCGCCTATGACAATCTGTCGCTGGGACGCGAAAGCAATATCGCGCACCATTTCGGAAATCCGGACTTCGCCTTTGTCAAAGGCGACATTCTGGACGCGGCTTTGCTGGATTCCGTTTTTGAAAAGCGCAAATTCGATTTTGTGTTCCACCTTGCCGCCAATTCGGACATCGCGCGGTCGCACGCCGATCCGACGGTCGATTTGAACATGACGTACATGACAACGTTCCGCGTCGTCGACGCCATGCGCCGTTTCGGCGTCAAAAAGCTGATGTTCGCGTCGACTTCCGCCATTTACGGCGATGCGCGCGGCGAAGAGGTCAAGGAGAACTTCGGTCCCCTGTTCCCGACGTCGCATTACGGAGCGTGCAAACTGGCAAGCGAAGGCATCATCGCCAGCTTTTGCGAAAACTACGGCATGCAGGCGTTCATCACGCGCTTTCCGAACGTGTGCGGCGAACGCACGACGCACGGCATTCTGCACGATTTCGTGATGAAGCTGAAAAAGAATCCCGCGGAACTGGAAGTTTTGGGCAACGGGCAACAAGCCAAACCCTATCTGTACGTCAAGGATTTGGTCGACGCGATTTTGTTCGTCGTTCGTCACGCCGACGACAAAATCAATTTCTTCAATCTGGGGGTCGAGGGCAACACGCCCGTTTGGAAAATCGCCGAAATGGTCATCAAATCAATGAAGCTGAACGCGAAAATCCGCTATACGGGCGGGGAACGCGGCTGGGTCGGCGACGTGCCGAAATTCCGCTACAACCTCGACAAAATTCACGCTTTGGGCTGGAAAGCGTCGCTGAGTTCCGATGAAGCCGTGCAAAAAGCCATCGATTACATTTTGGAGAACGACTTATGCAACTTGTAATTCTGGCTGGCGGCAAAGGAACCAGGCTGGGACTGACGGACATTCCGAAGCCCATGTGCCCGATCGCGGGAAAGCCGTTGCTGGAACGCCAAATCGAACTGGCTAAAAGCTACGGCATTGACGAAGTGTTCATTTTGTCCGGGTTCAAAGCCGACGTCATTTCCGATTATTTCGGCGACGGGGCGAAGTGGGGTGTGAAAATCCGCCACGTCGTCGAACCGTACCCGCTGGGGACTGCGGGCAGTCTGAAACTGCTGGAAGGCGAACTGCGCGACCGTTTCATGGTGTTTTACGGCGATGTCGTGATGGATTTTGACATCAACGCCTTTCAAAACTTCGACGCACAAGATACTGACAGCATAGGCACTTTAATTGTTCACCCGGGAAACCATCCGTACGACAGTGATTTGGTCGAAGTTGACGATGGCAACTGTATAACGGGCTTTTTATCGAAACCTCACGCCTCCGATTTGATTTACAGAAACTTGAACAATTCGGCGGTATATATTCTGTCGCCCGCGATTTTCGATTATATCGAAGCGGACAAAATGGCGGATTTCGGCAAAGACATCTTTCCCCGCATTGTGGAACGGGGCGGACGTTTGCGCGCTTATCATACGGCGGAATTTATCCGCGACATGGGAACGAAAGACCGTTTGGCGCAAATTTCCGCGGATTTTGCATCGGGACGGGTCGCCCGCTTGAACCGCAGAAACAAACGCCGCGCCGTTTTTCTTGACCGCGACGGAACGCTGAACATCAACATGGACACTCGCCCGACGGCGGACGGACTGACTTTGCTGCCGCGCGCCGCAGAAGCCGTTCGGAAAATCAACGACAGCGACTATTTGGCGATTGTCGTTACCAATCAGCCGATGATAGCCAAGGGCTTTACAACGTTTGCCGAAGTCGAAAAAACGCACAAGAAGTTGGAAACGCTGTTGGGCAACGAGCGCGCTTACGTCGACGCGATTTATTTTTGTCCGCACCACCCCGACAAAGGTTTCGCGGGCGAAGTGCCGGAGCTGAAAATCGATTGCGACTGCCGCAAACCCAAAGCGGGCATGTTGCTCAAAGCGGCGCGGGATTTCAACATTGATTTGGAAAATTCGTACATGATCGGGGATTCGGACACGGACACTCAGGCAGGCAAAGCCGCGGGGTGTGCGACGTTGCAAATCGGCAAAGACGTTTCCGACCTGTTTGAAGCGGTTTTACGGATTTTAGAGGGGGAAAAATGATTATCACGCGCACACCTTTTCGCGTCAGCTTTGCGGGCGGAGGCAGCGATTTGGCGAATTATTACGAAAAATACGGCGGCGCGGTTTTGTCGACGGCGATTAACAAATATTGCTATCTGTCCATGCACCCGTACTTTTTCAAGGACGGTTATTTTCTGAAATACGCCGAAGTTGAACACGCGGAAAACGTCGACGGCATCAAGCACCCCATTATCCGCGAAGTGTTCAAACTGCACAAGATCAAAGGCGTCGATTTGTCGTCCAGCGCGGACATTCCGTCCGGTACGGGATTGTCGTCGTCTTCGGCGTTCACGGCGGGATTGATTCATTTGTGCAACGCGTACAACGAAACGTACATGAGCAAAGAGGAAATCGCGGAACAGGCGTGCCATGTCGAAATCGACCTGCTGGGCGAACCGATCGGAAAGCAGGATCAATACGCTTGCGCCTGCGGCGGACTGAACTTCATCGAATTTGAAAAAAGCGGCAAAGTCAACGTCGAAAAAGTCTATTTGACGACAGAGGGCTATGAACGGCTGGAAAACAATCTGATGCTGTTCTACACGGGGCGGACGCGCGCGGCGGGCGACATTTTGAAACAGCAAAAGAAAAACACGACCGACGACGCGGCGAAAATCGCCAATCTGCACAAAATGGTGCAGCTGGCAAAGGATTTGCGCGAAGAACTGTTGCATAACAACATCGATTCTCTGGGCGAAATTTTAAAGCTCGGCTGGGAATACAAAAAAGAACTGGCGGGCGGCATATCAAATCCGTTCATCGACGAACACCACGCCGCGGCGATGCGGGCGGGCGCTTTGGGCGGCAAGCTGCTGGGCGCGGGTGGCGGCGGTTTCCTGCTGTTCTATGTCAAAGAGGAAAATCACCAACGCGTCCGCAACGCTTTGGCAGACTTGAAGGAAATGCCGTTCAAATTCGACAACAAAGGCACAGTCATTCTTCACTACAACAAACATTCGTTGAAAGGGCGTTTTTAAATGACGGATTTTACCACCGATATTCAAGAATATCTGGACAAACTGAAAGCCACCATTGACAGGCTGGACCGCGGCGAAATCAACGATTTCATCAACCTGTTGCTGACCGCCCGCGACGAAGGACGCACCATTTTCATCATGGGCAACGGCGGATCGGCGGCGACGGCGTCGCATTTCTGCTGCGATTTCAACAAAGGCGCGTCGTACGGTTACGACAAACGGTTCAAGTTCATCTGTCTGAACGACAACACGGCGACGATGATGGCGTATTCCAACGACGTCGCGTACGAAGACGCCATGGTCGAACAGCTGAAAAACTTTTTCATGCCGGGGGATTACGTCATCGGCATCAGCGGATCGGGCAATTCCAAAAACGTCGTCAAAGCGATTGAATACGCGAACGAACACGGCGGCGTGACGATCGGTCTGACAGGCTATCAGGGCGGCAAGCTGAAACAAATCTGTGCCCATTCAGTCAACATGGGCGTCGACGACATGCAGATTTCCGAAGACCTGCACATGATGATGGACCACCTGACCCTGCGCGTCATTACCGGAAAAGTGTATTAAGGAGAAAAAGTATGCCGAAACTGTCTGTTATAGTCCCCGTTTATAATGTCGCGCCGTATTTGAATAAATGTATTGATTCAATACTATGTCAAACATTTACAGATTTCGAGCTTTTTTTGGTTTGTGACGGTCCGAATGATGACATGGAAATTTGTGAAAAATACTGTTCAAAAGATGACAGAGTCATACTGATTAAGAATATCCGCAAGGGACTGGGCGGAGCGCGCAATGCCGGATTAGATATTGCAAAAGGCGATTTCGTCGTATTTGTTGATTCAGACGACTGGATTGAAAGACAATTTTTTGAAAAAATGCTTCGCCCCGCGCTTTCTGACGAACAAATTGATATCGTTCAGTGCGGAACGAAGATCGTTTTTGATTATCCTGCCGATGAACAATTAAAATCAAACGATGAAACTTATTTTCAAATTACTGAAAGCGGAAAAGAAAAAGTCGATAATTCGTTGTACGGGAAAATTAATGTCGGAACATGGAACAAACTCTATAAAAAATCACTGATAGATAAGTATCACCTTCGTTTTCCTCGAACACGCAATGAAGATGCTTATTTCACATGGTGTTATTGGTCTGTTTCAAACAACATTTTTTATATTCCGGAAAAGATTTACAATTATAGAAGAAGAAATGACTCGCTGATGGCTCAAACTTTTCAAAAAGGTCTTGGAAAAAATGTTTTAGATCATTTGAAAGTTTCGGAATTGTTTTATAAATTTCTGAAAAAAAACAACCTGTATGATAATTTTGCGGAAGGTTATTGGAAATCATATCAAGTCAGTTGTTGGTTTGTAGCCTGCAACGGAGATGACAAACGCAAAAAAGAGGGATTTTTCATGGAAAAAAAGTTTTTAAAAAATAAAAAAATACCAAATAAATTTGAATACTTGGAAAAAATAAAAAAAATGAGTTACGACGATTTTAAGTCGAATTACCCCATCTATACGTCAAAGCTGAAATTTGCCGGATTAACACTTTTAAAAAAGGTAAAATCGGAAAAAGGAAAAAAAGTGCTGTTGTTTGGATGCATTCCTACCTATTCGACGGAAAACAAAAACGGAAAAATTAAACGAAATTTTTTCGGAATTCAGTTTAACGTGCGCCATAAAAACAAAGTTGCCGTTAAAGGGACGCGGTTTTCTAAAAAAGATTCTCTTTTTCTTAAAGAAAAAGGAAAATGCCCTAAAATTTCAATAATTTTGCCGATTTACAACGTGGAACAATATTTGAAAAAATGCATCACATCCGTTTTAAACCAATCGTTGTCGGATATTGAAGTGATTTTAGGGACTGATGGTCCCGAAGCGTGCGACAAAATATGCGAAGATTTCGCGCAAAAAGATTCCAGAGTCAAGATTGTTTATCACCCCGGCAGTTATGGAAAAGCTTGCAATCAAGGAATAAAACTGGCAACGGGTGAATATGTCGGCTTTGTTGAAACCGACGACTGGTGTGATCCGGATATGTTTGCAAAATTGTATCTGACCGCAAAAAAAAGCGATGCGGATGTATGCAAGGGCGGCTTTATAAATGCGTATGACGATGAAAAATGCAACAGCGTTACCTTGTTCACATCTGACGATTCGGTTTTCAATATCAAAGATCGTTTGGATTTGTTGGCGTTTCAACCGTCAATCTGGTCGGCGATTTACAAAACGGACTTTTTGCGTAAAAATGGAATCACGATGATTGAAGAGCGCATGCCTTTCATTGACGCGCCGTTTCATATGGAAACTTTGTTAAAAGCGAAAAAAGTCGCCGGCTTGGCGGAACCTCTGTATTATTATTATCATGGAAATCCGAATCAAAGCGTTCAAAATGAAAAAGCGTCTTTTGCGGGGTTGAAAGCGGAGGAACTGTTTTACGCCAAAAATCCGCTTAATCAGTCGGATATCCAAACGGCTTCCGCGACATTTGCGGCAACATTGGCGCATTTGCGCTGGGATTACGAACGTTTGGTTTCTGAAGAATTCAAAGCGGCGCTAAAACGGCAAATCGTCGATTTTTTCAAAACACTTCCCATACAAAGCAATGTCGATAAATCGATTGTCGGGGAATGGCATTGGTCTTTTTATGAAAGCATGGTGAGATAAATGAAACAAAATTTGACAATTTTGGGCGGCGGGCTGTCCGCGCTGTCTTTGGCGTATTTTCTGCAAGACAGATCCGATATTTCCAAAATCACGTTGCTGGAAAAGGAAAAAACAATCGGCGGACTGTGCCGCACGTTTGAAACGAACGGAATCGAATACGACGTCGGACCGCACATCATCTTTTCAAAGGACAAGGAAATCCTTGACTTTATGAACGGATTGCTGGGCGACAACAATGAAAAGCACCGCCGTTCGAACCGCATTTTGCACAAAAAGGCGTTTGTGCAGTATCCTTTTGAAAACGACCTGTCGAAACTGCCCGACGAAGACAAAGCGTATTGCGTCAACGCGTTCATGCACAACCCGTATGAAAATTACAACGCGAAAAACATGCTGCAGTTTTTCTTGAAAACGTTCGGCGAAGGCATCACCAATCTTTATCTGCGCCCGTACAACGAAAAAATTTGGAAATTCGATCCGTCGTTCATGGATACGCAAATGGTCGACCGTATTCCGAAACCGCCGAAAGAGGATATTTTGAAATCCGCGGCGGGCGAAACGATTGACGGTTACACGCATCAGCTTTATTTCACTTATCCGAAGCGGGGCGGAACGGCGGCGATTATTCAAGCTTTGCGCGAAAAGCTGTCCGGCAAGGTCGAAATTCAGACAAACCGTCCCGTCGAATCCGCGCGCAAAACGGAAAAAGGATTTGAAGTCGTCGCGGGCGGCGAAACTTTTGTTTCCGACCGTTTGGCGTCGACGATGCCTTTGGACGAATTCGCGGCGCTGTATAACGCCGAAAAGCCCGCCGAAGTAGTTTCCGCCGCGCAAAATCTGCGGTCGAACGCCATCGCGATTTCGATCGTGAACGTCAAACCCGACTGCGCGGGCGACAACTACGCGTTTATGATCGCCGATAAAAACGTGATTTTCCACCGCCTGTCAAAGCTGGATTTTATGGGCGGACGATATCGCAAACCCGATTCCGCGACGTACATGATCGAAGTCACCTATCGTAAAAACGACCGCGTCGATTTGATGACCGACGCCGAACTGACGGCGAAAATCATTGACGGATTAAAGAAAATCGGCTTTATCGACGGCGAAAACGACGTGAATTTCACGGACTTGAAGCGTTTTGATTACGCTTACGTCATTTACGATTTGGCGCACAAGGAAAACACGACCGTCCTGCGCGATTACTTCAAACAGCAGGGCGTCGAACTGAACGGCAGATTCGGTTCGTTTGAATATCTGAACATGGACGCGATTATCCGCCAGTCCAAAAATTTGGCAGAAAGGTTTTAAGAAAATGCAACATCGATCAATCGGCTATCGTTTGTGGAAATGTCTGAATAAAAAGTACGGTTTCAGTAATGATGCATCTGTTCCGGAAAATAGAATTTCAAGGCGGGGGGGGGGGTAACCAATGATTGTAGTGGCTATCGGATAACCGGAAACAACAATCGCATTATCATTGTCGAAAACGGCGTTGAACGCGAATTGGGGCGAAATGAAAAGATCGACGGGTTGAATATCAATATTGTCGGCAATGGAAACATCGTCAAAATAAATTTGGGTACATTTTTCTGCGCCAGTATAGATATTTCGTCGGACGAAAACTATGTGTCAATCGGAAAACTGCATCGCGCGTTGTTTGAACTTGGATTTTGGGTGGGAGGAAATCAAAAATTTATTTGGGACGACGGTATCGGCAGTCTGCGGCACGCCAGATTTTTTATGTGTCAGCAAGGTTCTTCAATCCATATACACAAGGATTGTTTGCTGTCGGACGTAACAATTTGGTCCAGTGACGCGCATTGCATTTTTGACGGGAACAATAACAGGCTAAACGCGGAACCGTCGCATGTTGAAATCGGCGAACACAGTTGGCTGGCGACGGAAACTTTCCTGACCAAAAATGCCGTTTTACCTCCGAATACAATCGTCGGCGCACGCGCGGTCGTATCTAAAAAATTCACCGAAGAATTCACGTGCTTGGCTGGAAATCCCGCCAAAATCATAAAACGAGGTATCCATTGGTCTTAGTATATTTGGCCATAATGACAAATACATCGATTTATGGTATCTCTTCATAAAGAAACTTATGGAGATGCTTATGAAAAACTTAGCCCAACATTTAAAGGAAGATTATGAGAGATGTAAGGAGCAGATTCCGAATACGGAAGATTTTCTATCGCCACTATTGGGGTATAATGACGTATTAAAAGCACATTATCTAATTTGTGATTATTTTGAAAGCACAAAACATACTGCCTCTGTTTTCGGCGTACGCGATATGAATTTGTTAGGATCTGCGATTGGACGACAACGAACGGAATATGATGGACAGAATAAATGGGTAGATGAGTTTGAAATTATGGCAACTTTGTTCTTCGGTCTTACAAAAAACCATGCATTTAGAGATGGAAATAAGCGAACAGCTTTATTATGTTTACTATATCAATTGCATAAATATGGGCGAGTTCCTTCTGCAAATCAGAATCTGCTAGAACGCTTAACTGTTGATGTTGCTGACGGTAGCATAAAAACAAGAAACAACTTTAAAGAATATCTAAAAAAATATGGGAAACATATGATTGATTCCAGTGAAGAAGATAAAGTTGTTTATTATATATCTTATTATATAAAAAAATACTCGCGAAAACTCGATTCTTCTTATAGAGCGTTAACATATGAAGAATTTAATACCGTTTTGAAACGTTTGGGGGCATACTTAGACAATCCGCAAAAAAATTGTATTAATGTTTATGATTCATCTGATAGGCGAGTTAAACAGATAGGATTTCCGGGCTGGAAGAAGCAAATTTATCCAAAGGCTTTTAAGGAAACTCTTAAAGCGTTGCATTTTACACCAGAAAATGGATATGATTATTCAGTTTTTATGGAAGATGCAGAGCCTCTCTACAAAATCATTCAAGATTATGAAAGACCTTTGTCCCGTTTAAAGGATAAATAATTAATTTATCATCGCCCCGCATTGCGGGGCGATGCGTTTTATCAAGGTTCTTGCCAGTCGATGACGGTCGGAAATCCGCTTTGTTTCGGAATGTCGCGCAGGTGTTGACGGTATTGTTCCCACCGCGCTTTTTCCTCCGCCGACAGCGGCGCGTTCGGCAGTTGCGTCCAATCGCTCGCGCTCAACAGAGCGTTGCGCCGAATGCGGGCGTCTTTTGCCTTGTCCGCCGTATCCATGACGGACGCGGAAATTATCCAGTGCCCCTCATTCGTTTTTTGCAAAACGGCGTTGTTGCGGTTGCACCAAACCGCCGCTTCGGGCGCATAATTCAATCCCAAATCCTGTCCGATGTAAAAATTTTCCATAATCATTCCTCCTTAACAGCCGCAAGCGTACCAATCAAAATAAAAGCTCGCCTTGCTGTTGTCATAATTCCTTACTTCCGCGACCAAAGTCGAAACGGTCGAGCTTTTGTGCCACGTCGGCACACACCAAATCGTGTTTTTAACCGTCAGTTGGACGTGATAATCCGTATTTGAAAACGGTCGAAGCAAATTAATGTTGTAATGTTGGTTTGTCAGCGCCGTTACGGTGTAAAAGTCGCTTAATCCGCCCTGTTCCAGCCACACGCGCTGAGTTTTTTGCGCGTCCGAAAACCATTCGCGATACCAACAGTTTCCGGAAACATGCGTCGTCACATACAGTCCGTTGACGCCGATTGCCTTTAAAATCGCCGCTTTTGCTTCCGCTGTTTCCCGGGCTTTTTCCTCTGCGATGCCGGCTTGCGTTATTGCGTTCGCCGCTTGCGCCGTTGATGTTCCCGCCGCCGTTTGGCAATCGGAAACGGCTTTTCTGATGCCGGGAATCAAACTGTCCGCCGCCGTGTCGTCGAAAATGTCCACCGTCACCGCGCGCGCGGATTTTTCCGCCAGCTGCTGTATCTGCATCGTCAGCTTGTCGAAACCGCGCTCCAGCGTTTCGGCGTGCAGAATCTCGTTGTCGCGGTAATCCGTTTCCTGCGTCAGCGGCACTTCGCGCACGATCGCGATTTCCGCCCCGCTTTCCGGCGCGTCAGCAAACACCAGATTGCCATTTTTGACCGTCCAGTCCGTCCGTTCCGTCTGTATGTTGTCTTTCTTTTGTCTGACCTTCAGATGCTCCTGTTCCAAAAAGGAAAACGGGATTGCAAACTCTTTCGCAACCCCGTTTCCGATGTAAATCACTTTGTTTGTTTGACTGCTTACCGTCATTTTTATCCTCTCAATAAAAAAAGACGAGGGAAGAATCCTCTCGTCCTGACATCAGCACCCTGCTTTTGCGTTTATACAACATATTGTTATTATTTTTTCGGAAAAGTCAAGGCAAAACGTTCCGAACGGATGATGAAACCAAAAAAAACAGGGGCGCGGCGGCGTCCCCGTTTTGAAAAGAAGTCACAGGCTTTTCCCCAATTCGTAAGCCTGTCGCGGATATCGGGTTTGATTGACGGCGCCCGCCCGCCAAACGCCGGAGGCGATCACGCGTCCCGCGTCCGTCCAGCCCAGATAGTCCAGCAAAACGTCGTAGTGGGATTCGATCGGGACGGCTTGGGACGGGCGGGTGTTCGCGTACGTCATCAGCAGAACGGCTTTTTTCGGCGTGTGGATTTTGCCGTTGATCGCGTAGAACCGGTCGATCACGGTTTTCAGTTGCGCCGACAGTCCGAAATAATACATCGGCGACGCGAAAGCGACCAGATCGGCGTCGACGATGTTGTCGCGCACGAAATTGAAATCGTCGTCGAACACGCAATCGCCGTTCATGCCGCAACGGTCGCACGCGACGCAGGGGTGGACGTTTTTGAACGCGGCATCGAAACGCAGGACGGAATGTCCCGCTTCCGCCGCGCCTTTGGCGAACGAATCCGCCAAAGCCGACGAATTTCCGTTTCTGCGCGGACTGCCCGTCAAAATCAGGATTTTCATCGGTTTCGCGCTTTTTTCCGCCGCCGCGAAGGCTTTGCCGTACAGCACCGCCACCTTTTCCCTGC
>SAMEA104315426__coassemble_927_pt1 | contig 12088 bp, 12 predicted proteins | sample SAMEA104315426__metabat2_low_PE_019 | metagenome-assembled genome bin SAMEA104315426 (sample SAMEA104315426) | gut metagenome | biome: Monkey gut; feature: monkey-associated habitat; material: faeces | place: China | collected 2013 | reverse complement strand
GTAAAATCAACCGCGGCTTTAAAAAAAATCGAAAAAGCGATTTCCGTGTTGAATATCGGCGGCGTTTCGGGGATTATAGGACGGTTTGTTTATCGGAAAGGGGCGGCCGTGTCGTTCAAAAGGGCTTTCGTTCTGTCTTTTTTGTGCTTGGGCGGGTGCGCCCAGACGCCGTTCGTCGATTCCAGACGCGAAGCGGGGTACGCCGGAACCGTCGGCGAATCGACGCCCGACCGCGTGGCGATCTGCTACAACACCTATTCGACCAACGCGAACGAGATTTTTAAAATGGCGCAGGAGGTCTGCGCGCAAACCGACCGCGAACCCGCCTACGACGGGCAGAAAAAATGGTCGTGCCGCGTGTTCCTGCCGCACCGCGTTTATTACCGCTGCCAGCCCAAACCCGCCGAAGAAACGGTCGAACGGTAAAAAAATCAGTCCGCCGCTCATATTCCGCTGGACACTTTTTCCGCTTTTTTGTATATTTTTGTCAACAGGGCGGCGGATCGTCCGCCACGGTCTTTTTAACACGAGGGGAACGGCTATGGACGCAGATAAATTCGTTCACGTCAAACGCGGCGCGGGCAGCAAGGGCGGCAAAGGCAACAACAAGGGCGGACGCCGGAACGACGGCGGCTTTTATTCCGAAGGACACCACAACAAGGCTCAGCGCGACGGCGATTTTTCCTTTGACACGATTCACGGACTGAAACTGAAAGAAGTCGAATACAAGGTTCCGTCCAAAGCCGAACGCGTCGCCAAGCGCGAGGAATTCAACGGCAAACGCGACGAACTGGGCAACGTCGTCGTCGAGGGCGTGCGTTCCAAATTCCTGAAAATGCTGGCGAAAGACCACGAAAAGGAACTGGTCGAACGTCTGGGGCTGACCGAACGCGACATTCAGGGCATGCGCGACGGCTACACGCCGAACGGCTTTAACGTCCATCACAAACTGGCTTTGCACGGCGGCGGCAAAAACGAGTTTAAAAACTTCATTCTGACCCCGCTGTATCCGCACGACCAGTGGCATCACGACGTCATGGACGCGCAGTTGCTGGGCATTCGCGAAGGCGAGTCGCGCAAGATCAAAATCCCTTGGACGGACGAAATGATCTACGACCCCAAACAGTTCGGATTCACCAAGGAAAACCAGCCCGTGAAACCGAATTACGTTTCCAACGTCGATCCCGCGAACTATCCGAAACTGTACAAAGCCGAGGACATCTCCGTCGCCAAACGTCAAAAGGACATGGCGCCCGTGTACGCCCAGTTCGACGAAATGGACGCGGAACGCAAGCGCGCGCAGGCGGTGCGCGCCCAGCGTCAGGCGGAAAAACAGCAAAAGCCCGTCCGGAACATCGCTTTGCAAAAGGCGCTGGCGTCGAAACAGCGGTAAATCGAAACGTTCTTTCTTTCAAAGCGGGAGGTCGCCGGACGGCTTCCCGCTTTTTTGACGTCCGGTGAAAAAATAACAAAATTTTTGTTGATTTTTTTGTCCAAACTCTCTAAGGTGATTCGTAACAAAGACCTTTTAAAGCTCAGGAGGCTTTTCATGCTGGAAATCGATTTCGAAGCGAACAAAAAATACGTTCACGAAAAACGCGGTCATAAAAACAAAGGCGGCAACGGCGGTCAGGCGAAAGCCGGATACACCGCGGAACAGCGCGCCGGCAAATTCAATTTCGACAACATTCACGGCATGGGGCTGAAAAAAGTCGTCTATCAGGTTCCCCCCAGCGACGTGCGCAAAGCCAAACGCGCCGAATTCAACGGTTCCGGCGGCAAAGAGGGCATGCGTTCCAAATTCCTGAAAATGCTGGCGAAAGACCATGAAAAGGAATTGCGCGAACAGCTGGGATTCGGCGACGACGAACTGAAACTGATGCGCAACGGCAAATCGGTTCCGGGCTACAACGTCCACCACAAACTGCCTTTGCACGGCGGCGGCAAAAACGAATTTAAAAACTTCATTCTGACCCCGCTGTATCCGCACGACCAGTGGCATCACGACATTCTGGACCCGCAGATCGAAAACTGCATGGGAACGGGACAGAAAAAAGAAGTCATGCTGCCGTGGACGGACGATATGATTTACGACCCGAAAAAATTCGGCATTACGAAAGACAACGTCAAAGTCGCGCCGAACTACACGTCGCGCGTCAATCCGAACAACTATCCGAAAATCTACACGCCCGAACAGGTCGCGAACGCCGCGAACCGCAAACGGGAACTGGCAAAATTCGCGCCCAAGCAGCCCAACGGCAACAAAAACGTCATCGCCGCTCTGGTCAGCCAGAAACAGCGTTAAAAAAAACGGGCAAAACATTTCGGGGCGGTTCGGAAACGGACCGCCCTTTTCTTGCGGAATTTTTTATGTAAATTTTCTATAAAAAATCGGATTTTTTTATAGGCGTTTTTTTTCAATCAAAGGTTCGGCTGTCTATTACGAACCGCCGGAAACGCCGCACGCACGGCGGCATGAACACGCCGTCGTCGCTGACCATGAACAGGTTTCTTTCATAAGCCGGAGAGCCGATCCGCAATATCCCGACGTCCAATTTCAGCAACAGATCCATGTAAGGAACGACCGCGATGCCGAACCCTTGGGCGACCAGTCCCGCGACGACCTGATCCTCTTGCGTTTCGCAGGCGATGCGCGGTTCGACGCCGACGCGCCGGAACATCTGTTCCACCACGGCGCGGATACCGGAGCTTTTTTCAAAAAAGACCTGCGGATACGGCGCGACCTCTTGCAGATCCACGCTGTGTCTTGACGCCAGCGGGTGATTTTTCGGCACGATCAGAACAAGCTCCCGCTTTTGGACGGGAACGATCGTAAGTCCTTGTTTCCGCGGCGGTTCGGAGCAAAACACAAGATCGAATTTCCGCGCGGACAAGTCTTCCAACAGGCTTTGGCTGACGCCGGTGCGAAAGACGAATTGAATGTTTGAATCGGGGACCGCGCGCAAAAATTCGGCGGCAAGCTTCGGTATGAACTCCACGCCGAGCGGTCGCAGAAACCCCAGACGGATCAGTCCGTCGCCGCGGGCGGCGCGCCGAAGCGATTCCACTCCGGCGTCAAGCGTCGCGAGAGTTCGTTCCGCGCAGACCAGAAATTCTTCGCCGAAGCGGGTCAGCGTCGTTTTTCTGCCGTTTTTTTCAAACAGCGGCAGTCCGAGCTCCTTTTCCAGCTGCGCGATCGCGTGGCTCAGACTCGGCTGGGCGATGCACAGCCGTTCGGCGGCTTTCGTATATTGCCGCACTTCCGCCAGAGTAACGAAATATCGCAGATAAAACAGGTTCATGCCGGCAGCTCCTTGCTTTTTCCGATATAGCACGATCGATAGTTTTTATCTATATTTTTTGAAAAATTATGCATTTGTTAATATGCGCGAACGGTGTAAAAAGATTCTTCGTCAATGACCGCCGCGGCGGATTTTGCAGGGAGAAACGCGCAATGGAAGAAAAACGCGCCGAAGGGGCGAAAAAAGTTTTGCGGGGCGAGGCGGCTCTGACGCTGGCTGTCGTCATAAACAGTTTCGGCGTTGTCCTGATGCTGTATTCGGGATCGGGCATATCGGCGATTTCAAGCGTGCCGTTCGCCTTTTCCGAAGTGTTGCCCGCACTGACGCTTGGAACGTGGACGTATATTTTTCAGGGACTTTTGATCCTGAGCCTGATGCTTATGCGCCGGCGTTTCGTGCTTGATTATCTGTTCAGCTTTGCCGTCGGGTTCGTTTTCGGCGCGATGCTTGACGTTCACAAAGCGTGGGTCGGCATGCTGCCCGACGACCTCGCCCGACGCGCGGCGTATTTCGTCGTCAGCTACCTGCTGATCAGCTTCGGCATCGCCCTTTCAAACCGTTGCCGTCTGCCGATCATTCCGACGGATCTTTTCCCGCGCGAGGTTTCGCGCATCACCGGCATCGGGTATCCGAAAGTGAAAATCGCTTTTGACGTGGGCTGTCTTGCGGTCACGGGCGTTTTGACTCTTGCTTTTCTCGGGTATATGGACGGGTTGGGGATCGGAACGATACTGGCGGCGTTCACCATGGGAAAGGTCGTCGGACTGATGGGAAACTGGCTCGACCGGCATTTTTATTTCGTCGCGGCGGCGACGGCGGTCAAAAACCGTCCGATCGCCGGCTGAAAGCCGTTCTTGTTTTTGCTTGTTTTAATTCTTTCGTCCGTTTTAGAATGAGCCGGAATGGAAATTTTTGGCGAAGGGTGCTGTCATGCCGTTGATGCGGGCGATAAAAAAGAAAATGGCGAAAGCCCTTTTTATGTTCGTTTCCGATAAAGAAAAAAGAAAGGCGAAACGCAAGGCGCTGGAATTGAAATGGAATTGCGCGGACGCGTCTTATTACCGGATTTATTTCGACAGCGTCGTTCACAAATACGACGGTCTGGTCGCGAACGCCGCGAACGTGGAAACGCTGATTCTGGGCGACAGTCACGCGCAGTTCGGCTGCGTTCCGTTTTTAATCGGGGAAAACGCCTACAACTGCGCCTTTAACGCCAACAGCCTGTACGAAAGTTTCGAAACGCTGAAAAAATCGGCGGAACTCTGCCCCGAATTGAAAACGGTCGTTTTGTTTTGCTCGTTTTACAACGGCGGATACAGTCTGGTGCGGACGACCGAGGCGTGGCGCTGCAAGATTTTGGAAAAGCGTCTGGGAATCCCGTTCGATTTTTCCGTGAACAAAACGATCGATTTTAGCCTGTACGAAAAAATCATCGCCGGATTGAAACCGTCGACCGACAAAGTTTATTGTCAGGGCTTTGATTTCGTCGGACAGCAGATCAACCGTTCGACGAAAAAAACGCGCGACCGCGTTCTGCATCATTTCAAAATCTATCAAAAATACAGTAATCAATGGGAAATTTTGCGCGGCTTTTGCGATTTTTGCAAACAAAAGGGACTGCGCGCGATATTGGTGAATCCCCCCGTGCGCGGCGATTACGCGGCGGTGCTGAACGAAGTCGGGGGAGGGGTATCTTTAATAGACGAAATTAAAATCATATCAATCGAAAAGGGTGTTTTGCTGATAGACGCGTCGGACGGGTTCGGCGACGACGATTTCGCCGACGCCGATCATCTGAACTTTAACGGCGCGGTGAAACTGACGCGCCGGATTATGGAAGCCGGAAATTTGCGTTGACCGGATCAAACCGGCGTTTCGGGGCGGAGTTTTCGCTTGTCTTGCCCCGTTCGTCCGTTTTAAAATCGCGGGCGAAAGGGACGGCGATGGACAACAGGCAAATCAAAAACGAAGGACAAATTTTCACGCCGCGGCGCATTGTCGACAATATGCTGGATTTCATGGGGTATCGGGGTTCCGGAATCCTGAAAAAACACGTTATGGAAAACAGCTGCGGGCGGGGCGCGTTTCTGGTCGCGGTCGTCGAACGTTACGCCGCCGCGTTTTTAAAGAGGAAAAACGCCGATCCCGCCGGTTTGGCGGCGGAGCTTGAAACATACGTCCACGGTATCGAAAAGGACGCCGAAAACGTAAAAATCTGCGTTGAAAATCTGAACGCCGTCGCGAAACGCCTGAACGTTTCCGTGAATTGGGACGTCGCGTGCGCCGACACGCTGAACGTGTGCGGCGATTACGGCGGACGAATGGATTTCGTCGTCGGAAATCCGCCTTATGTCCGCGTGCATAATCTGAACGATTCGTATGAAAGCGTCAAAAAGCGCGCGTTTTCTTCCGCCGGAATGACGGATTTGTATCTGGTGTTTTTTGAAATCGGGCTGTCGATGTTGTCCGAAAACGGCAAGATGTGCCTGATTACGCCGTCTTCTTTTTTAAAAAGCGAAGCGGGCGGCGCGTTCAGAAAAAGCATTCGCGCGAATCGTTTTTTGACGGCGGTCGTCGATTTGGAACACGCGCAACCGTTTGACAACGCGACGACGTACACGGCGATTTCGCTGTTCGACGTTTCCCGAAAGAGCGGCGGCGTCGAATATTACCGCTATGACGCGGCGACGGACGAAAACGTTTTTGTCGACGAAATCGATTACGACAGCCTGTTCATCGACGGAAAGATGTTTTTGGACACCCGAAAACGGTTGTCGCTGATAAAAAAAATCGACGATCACTATAAACGCGTGTCGAAAAAATCGGTCAAAGTGAAAAACGGGTTCGCGACTTTGGCGGACAAGATTTTCATCGGCGATTTCGCGGCGGGCGACATGCGGATTCCCGTGTTGAAGGCGTCGACCGGAAAATGGTCGCGGTGCGTGTTCCCCTATACCGCCGACGGCGCGCCGCTGTCGGAAAACGAAATTAGGACAAAGCACAAAGCCGCTTACGACTATTTGCTTTCGAACAAAAGCGATTTGATGAAACGGTCGATTGAAAAATCGGGCGGCTGGTATCTGTTCGGTCGGTCGCAGGCGCTGAAAGACGTTCAAAAGGACAAAGTGGCGGTCAATCAGCTGATCAGGGACAAATCGTCGCTGAAAATCAATCTGGCGCCGCGGGGATCCGGCGTGTACGGCGGGCTGTACGTCGTTTCGGACGCCGACGCCCGAAAAATCGCGTCCGTTTTGAACACGGACGAATTCGTCGATTACGTCAAATCGCTGAAAAATTACAAAAGCGGCGGATACTACACTTATTCGTCGCGGGATCTGGAAAAATATCTGACGTACAAACTGGACGAAAGGACGGATTATGCCTTTGAATTTTGATTTTCTGACGGTGTTGCAAAAATCGTTTGACAAATATTTGGAAACAAGCGCGCGCAGTAACGAAAAGCTGAAAATCCTGCATAAAAAAATAGCGCGGGATCTTTCCGGTAAATTGGGTGAAGACTATACAGTGGATTCTTTGGATTTCGGAAGCGGACGGGAACAAACGATACCGGGGCGGTATCTGGAAAAGAAAGTCGATGTTTGTGTGTCCAAAAACGGAAAACCGCAGGCGGGCGTTGCCGTCAAGTTCGTCATGAGCAACTACGCCCAAAATTCAAACAATTATTTTGAAAACATGCTGGGCGAAACGGCGAATATCCGATCGTCAGGGACGCCTTACTTTCAAATTTTCATCATTCCGGAAAAACTGCCGTATTTTGATAACGCCGGAACGGTGAAAAAAATAGAAGAGATCACGCCGCACAATATTGATAAATATGTCGCGTTGTCAAACGATAACGCCGACCTTTTCTTTCACACGCCGAACAAAACCCTGTTCGTCTTGCTGAAACCGTCCGTTTTGCCGGAAGAGGGGCAAAGCAAAGCGGAATACAAAACGGCGTGTCAGGGAATGAGATTCGGCTATTCCGACGCGTTTGACGGCGTTTTTTCCGATCAAGTCGTTTATAACGATTACGAGGCGTTTCTGGAAAAAGTCTATCACGCCGTTTTGGCGATATAACCTTACAGTTTTCTCTGATACGCTTCGACGGTGTTTTCCATCAGCATGGCGATGGTCATGGGACCGACGCCCTTGGGAACGGGCGTGATCGCGGCGCATTTGTCAAAGCACGCCTCGAAATCCACGTCGCCGCACAGTTTGCCGTCGGGCAGGCGGTTGATGCCGACGTCGATGACGATCGCGCCGTTCTTGATCCAGTCCGGTTTGACGATTTTCGGTTTGCCGACGGCGGCGACCAGAATGTCGGCGGTTCGGCACAGGTCGGGCAGGTCGCGGGTTTTCGAATGCGCCGTCGTGACGGTGCAGTCTTCGCGCAGCAGCAGTTGCGCCATCGGTTTGCCGACGATCAGCGACCGTCCGACGACGACGGCGCGCAGTCCCGTCAAATCGCGTTTCGCCAGATGAATCAGCTCCATGCACCCTTTGGGCGTGCAGGCGACGGGCGCGGGTTCGCCGATCATCAGTTTGCCCAGATTCAGGGGGTGGAAACCGTCCACGTCCTTGGCGGGGTCGACGGCTTGCAGTATCTCGCGTTCGTTCAAACCGTCGGGCAAAGGCAGCTGAATCAGAATGCCGTCGACGCCTTTGTCCGCGTTCAGTTCCGCGATCAGCGCCAGCAGTTCGGTCTGCGTGATGTTTTCCAGCCGGTACGCGACGGATTCGATGCCCGCTTCGGCGGCGGCTTTTTCCTTGTTTTTAACATAGACGGCGGAAGCGGGGTCGTTTCCGACCAAAACGACGGCGAGCTTCGGCGACCGCGGCAGTTTCCGCACCCGTTCGGCAAGTTCGGCGCGGCGCGTTTTCGCCAGTTCAAAACCGTTCAGCAGCAAAGTCATGTTTCCTCCTCCAATTTTTTCAGCAGTTCCGCGGCGTTTCCCGCGACGAACAAAGTTTTCGTCCTGTCCGTCGCCCCCGCGGTCAGGGTAATCGCGCTTTTGGCGACGCGCAGGCGTTTCGACAGGAATTTGATCAGCGCGTCGTTGGCTTTGCCGTCGACGGGCGGGGCGTTCACGGCGATTTTCAGCCGTTCGCCGCCGTCGGGTTCGGCGTAGACGCCCTCGATCCCTTCGCGTTTGGCTTTGGGGGACAGGCGGACGAACAGGCGGACGCCGTTTTCCTCTGCGCGGGCGAAGTTCATGCCAAAGCCGCCGCCAGATTGTTCAGCAGGGCTGGAACGAAGCCTTGCAGGAAAATCAACGCCAGCCAGGCGACCATCGCCGACACGTCCAGCATGCCGGCGGGCGGGATAAAGCGGCGAAAGATTTTCAAATACGGTTCGGTCGCCGCGTCGATGAAACGGCAAACCGACCGCACGGCGGGGCTGTACGGGTTCAGCGCGTTCAGAGCGCGCAGCCACGACAGGACGAACGCCGCCAAAACCAGCCAGCCGGATCCCTTCAACAGCAGATACGCCGGCAAAACCAAAGACGACAGCAAAGCGGACAGCATTACGATTCCTCCAAACATTTCGCCATGGCGCAGAATTGTTCGACGGTGATTTCCTCCGCCCGCGCGGTTTCGGGAACGCCCGCCGCCGCGCACAGCCTTGCGGGATCGCCGGCGGTTTTCAGCGAAGACCGCAACATCTTGCGCCGCTGGTTGAACGCCGCCGCGGTGACGCGTTCCAGCAAATCCGCCCGCGCGTCCGCCAAGGGCTTTTCGCGGGGGCGCAGAAACACGACGGCGGACGTGACTTTCGGCGGCGGGGTGAAACAAGCGGGCGGCACGGTGAACAGGATTTCGGCTTCGCACAGCCATTGCGTCAAAATCGACAGCCGCCCGTAATCGGCGGAACGGGGACGGGCGACCAGTCGTTCGGCGACCTCTTTTTGAAACATCAGCGTAAAGGACGAAAAATCGCGCGCCCGTTTCAGCCACCCCGTCAACAGCAAAGTGCCGACGTTGTAGGGCAGGTTCGATATGACCGATCGGGGCGCCGCGCCCAGATCCGCCGCGTCGACGGTCAGCGCGTCGGCGTTCAGAATTGTCAGGCGGTCGGGATAGGCGTCCGCGACGTCGTTCAGCAGTCCCAGACAGCGTTCGTCCTTTTCAATGACGGTCAGGCGTTTCGCGCCGTTGTCCAGTATGGCGCGCGTCACGCCGCCGGGACCGGGACCGACTTCGATGACCGTTCCGTTTTCGAACGGTTCGGGATCGCGGGATTTCGACGCCCGCGCGATTTTGTCCAGCAGGTTTGTGTCCAAAATGAAGTTCTGCCCCAGCGTTTTTTTCGCGGACAGTCCGTAGGTGGCGATCACGTCGCGCAAAGGGGGAAGCGTCGTCATTGTCGTATCTCCGTCACGGCGGCGCGGCGCAGTTCGCGCAGACGGCGCTGCGCCAGCGTTTCGATTCTGTCGGATTCGATGCGGGCGCGGATTTCGTCCTTCGCCGGCAGAGCCGACGCCGTTTCGCGCGAACACACCATGAAAACCAGATCTCCGCCCTCGATCGGCAGGGGCGCGGTCGGTTCCAGCAGTCCCGCGCGCGCGACGACCGCCCGTATCGGGGCTGGCAGGGCGTTTTCGGGCATTTTGCCCAAATCGACGCGGGGCGTCGTTTTCAATTCCTGCGCCACGCGGGCGAACTGGTCGCACGAACCGCGCGTCATGTTCGCGTCGCGCAAGGCAGCCGCGCGTTTTTCCGCCGGCAGTCCGTCGGGCAGGAACATTTGCGTCAACCGCACGAGCTTTTGCCTTTCGTCGGGGGATTCGGGATCGCGCACGGCGTGCAGGACGATCAGCTTGTATCCCTCCGCCGTTTTGACGGGCTGGCTCAGCTGACCTTCGCGCATGACGGAAAGCTCCTCCTTTTCGGCGGGGGAAAGCGTTTTTTCGCCGACCCAGACCGGTTCAGCCCTTGCGGAATAGCGTTTCGCGATGTCTTCGAACGCTTCGCCGTCGCGCAGACGCATGATCAGGCTCATCGCCCGACCGTAGGTTTCGCCGTCCCTGTCGGGACTGTCGACGGGCAGAAGGATTTCGGAAACCAGATAGTGTTTCTGGTTGCTTTGTTCTTTGATTTCGCCGATTTTGGCGTCGACGTCGCGTTCTGTCACCTCGGCGCGGTGACCTTCGGTTTTCTTTACGGCGCGCAGGAACAGCAGGTCGCTTTTGATTTGGTCTTCGATCACCGAAAGCGGCAGATCGTTTTTACGCAGCAGTTTGACGACGGCGTCGTAGTCCAGCCCGTTTTGGCGCAAAGTCACGCGCACGGCGTTGTCGACCTCGTCGTCGGAAACGGCGACGCCCGCGGCGCGCGCCGCCTGTTGTTTCAGCTTTTCGTCGATCAGCTGTTTCAGGATTCTGTCGCGGATATCCTTTCGCGACGGGTCGGCTTGGTTCGTCAGACGGATAAAGTCGGCGCGGCGGTCGAAATCGCGGTCGGAAACGATGTCGTCGTTCACCACCGCCAGAATGCCCGCCGGAACGGAAAACGCCGGCGACAGCAGGAAAAAGGCTGTGAACAAACAGATTTTCTTCACGTCGTTTCCCCCTTACATGTTGAACGTGCCGAACGGTTTGAATTCGACGCCGAAACGGAAAGACGTCCCGCTGGAATAGTCGCGGTCGTAGGTGTAATCCTTTTTCAGCCCCGTTTCCAAGGCGAAGCATTCGTCCTCGTAGCGCAGATAGCCGCCGGTTTCCAGAACGCCGCCGCCTTTGGACAGGTTGACGCGCTGGTTGAATTTCAACTGCCAGTATCGGGTCAGGTGCGACGTCGCGGCGTATTCCAGTTCTTCGCGGTTGCTGTACGCTGAAAAGGCGGATTTCCGGCTTTTCAGGTTGATGTAGGTCGCGGACACGCGCAACAGGTCGTTGCCGACGCCCAGCGTCAAATCGCTGCGGTTCAAATCCAGCGTCTTGCGGTTCATGCGGAAAGCGTACTGCAATCCGATAAAGTCGTTCGGATAAATTCCGACGCGTCCCACGATGTCGGACGCCTGTTCCGCCAATCCGGAATCCGCCGGAAATTCGTAAGATTTGTTGAAACGGTAGCTTTGCCCGACCAAAACGGAAACGGAACCGCTTTTTTTGCCGTAGGCGCTCCATTTCAATCCGTAGTTGACGCGCGATCCCGGTTCGAACACGTCGTAGCCCGCGAACCGCTTTTCCGAAAACAGGTTGGTGTCGTCAAATTCCAAATCGCTGCTGTCCTCGTTGGGAATCTTGCGCGAATTTTCGGAATTGGGCGCGACGACCCCCATTACGACCGGTTCGAAAATCTGGTTGTAGTTTTCGCCGACCGACACGAACGGATAGCTGACTTTCAACGACGCCTGCGGGTTGAACGCCGCGACTTCGCCGTTAAAGGTTTTCACGCCGCCGCCGTCGCCGACATAGGCGTAATCGTCGATTCTGTACGCGCTTGCCAAAGCGGAGGCGTGGAAATCGTACACGGCGCCGAAACCGGTGATCCCCGGCAGATGCCAGCCCGCTTCGACCGTGGCGCGGCGGCTGTCGTCGCCGGTTTTGCGCGACAGCGAAACGGCGTCCGCGTCAAAGCTCCAATACCCGCCGGATTCGGACGGCGCCGCCACATGCGAAAAACGCATTTGCGGGACGGTTTCGGGAATTGTGTCGTCGGCGATGTCGGAACGCATGTTCTGGTAACGCGCTCCGCCGGCGTAAAAATAGGTGTCCGCCGTCAACGCTTCGATGTTGAGGTCGGATTTCAGCCACGGGTCGTAAGTGCCGGTGTCGCGCAAC
>SAMEA104315426__coassemble_893_pt1 | contig 12414 bp, 14 predicted proteins | sample SAMEA104315426__metabat2_low_PE_019 | metagenome-assembled genome bin SAMEA104315426 (sample SAMEA104315426) | gut metagenome | biome: Monkey gut; feature: monkey-associated habitat; material: faeces | place: China | collected 2013 | reverse complement strand
CCACAAAAACGATCCCAGCGGCACGAAAGCCGGATCGACCGCCAGACTGCGCCCCGCGGTCAACCGGACGCCCGCCGCCCCGACCGCGCCGGTGTTTTTCATCTTTTTGAAAAAAATGTAGCGGTTGTTTTCATGCATCAGGCTTTGCGCCTTTGTCGGATTGTCGATCAGCCATTGTTTGATTTCAGCCATGGTCGACACACCTTTTTTCAACAGCCCGCGTTTCGCCATGACCGCGCCGATGCCCGTAAAGGCGCGTCCGTTGTTTCCGGCGTAGCCGACGCCGGCTTTTTTTCCGTCGGGCAGGCGTAAAACGCCGGACCCTTGGATTTGCAAAACGAACAGGTCGGCGGGTTCCCTGACCCACGCGATCACTTTCGCCGGAATTTTAACCGCGCCCGTTTCGATTTCACGGCGCGTCGAATACGGTTTGATTTCCGCGCCGTCTTTTTTGCCGAACAGGACTTCGCCGCGGTATTTGGGATTGAACTTGCCCAAATCGATTTTAACGATGTCGTCGGGCAGAGCGTACACGGGAACGCCGTACCCTTTCCTTTTGGTCAAAGATCCGTCGATTTCAGGTTCGTAATATCCCGTGAACAATCCCTTTTCCCCTTTGTTCACGGCGTAGGCGCGCATGTTTTTCTTGATAAAAGCGCGCAATTTTCCGCCGTTCGCGCCGATTTTTTCCATTTTGGCGCAAAAGTCCCTCCACACGGACGGATTTTTCGCGCTTGAAACGGCGCAGGACGATTTCAGCGCGGGAAAAGCGGCGGCTAAATCGTCGCCGTCAAATCCCGTCAAACCGTCGAATCCGACGGAGGTCAACGTCATATCCGGCGAAAAAGCGTTCGAAAACACGGCGTCGCCGCTTTTTTCCGCCGCCTTTTCGGGAACTTTGTCGGCGCAGATCAGCAGCCCCGCGGTAAAGACAACGACCGCCGCGGTGGACGTCCAAGCTCTGAGATTCATTTGTCAGCCGGTTTGCCGTGAGTCGCCGTCAAAATCCAAGCCGGACTTTTCGACAGCATGTTTTTGCGCAGCGTCCAGACGTCCGTCACCGTTTCGATGTAAGTCGGGTCGCCGACGACGACTTTTCCCTGCGCGTCTTTGACGATGTTCGTCTGTTCCGTTTCGAATTCAACGGTCAGTTCGACGTCGTTTCCGAACATTTCGGCTTTGGTCAAACGAATGGATTTAAAGCCGATCAGACTGAATTCCGCCGTTTCCCCGCGTTCGGCGCGTTCATCGACCGCGCGGGCGAAGCTGTCGTAAATCCCGTCGGAAAGCAAAGGCTTCAAATCGCCTTTGTTCCCTTTGGCGAAAGCGGCGGCGATGTATTCGAACGCGCGCGGCGCCTTTTGCATGAAATCGACCAAATCGAAAGCGGGGAATTTTTCCTTGATTTCCTTCAAGTTTTTAACGACTTCGGCGTCCTGTTCGAAACCGCCGGACGCGTCGGGGTCGTGTTCCAGCTTCACGGCACCGTCCGCGCTTTCGATCGAACGGTAGTCGTCGATGTCGACGACCGTCGAAGACCGCCGTCCGGCGTCGTCGTCGCGGTCGGGACGCGTCCCCAGCACGCCGCGCAACCTGTTGAACAGCAGCAAAACGACGATTGCCAAAAAAACGATGTCCGTGAATTGAAATTGCTGCGACATAATTTTAACCTTCTTTCTTTCCTTGCCCGCCCGAATGGGATAGAGTATAGCAGATTTTTCTGACAGGAGAACAATTATGAACGAAAACAACACCGAAAACAACACCCAACAGCCCGCGGCGATCGCCATCAACGCCCAGTTCGTCAAGGACATTTCCTTTGAAGCGCCGCACGTTCCGCAGATTTTCACGGAATTGAAATCGAATCCCGAAATCAACGTTTCCGTCGACGTGCAGGCGGCGCGGGTTCAGGACGCGATGTATCAGGTCAGCCTGAAAATCAAAGCCGAAGCGCAAATCAAGGAAAAGACCGCTTTTTTGTGCGAAGTCGAATACGGCTGCATCGCGACGGTTCAGGTTCCAGCGGAACACGTCGAACCGATTTTGCTGATCGAAATTCCGCGCCTGCTGTTTCCGTTCGTGCGCAACATCATCGCCGATTTGACGCGTGAAAGCGGATTCCCGCCTCTGCTGATCAACCCGATCGATTTCGTCGGTCTGTACCATCAGCGGTTGGAGGAAATGAAAAAGCGGCAGGAAAAACAGACGGTCAACTGAGCCACATCGGATTTTTCAGATCTTTTAAAAAAGCCTCGTGGTTTTCCGCTTCGCCCGCCAGAAAAACGGGGGGACGCGGTTCTCTGCGGGGCTTTTTTCCGTCCTGATGCGAACGGGCTTTGATTTCCAGCGCGCTTTCGCTTTTCTTTTCGCCCAGAACGAATCCCGGTTCGCGCCCGCCCAGCAGTTCCAGATAAACCTCCGACAACAGTTCGGAGTCGAGCAAAGCCCCGTGTTTGGTGCGTTTGGTGTTGTCGATGCCGAAACGGCGGCACAGTTCGTCCAGATTGACGCGCGATCCGGGGAATTTGCGTTTGGCGATCAGCAACGTGTCGATCGCCCTGTCCATAGGAATGGTCGGACGTTTGATCCACGTCAGTTCCGCGTTTAAAAACTTCATATCGAATTCGGCGTTGTGAATCACCAGCGGCGCGTCGCCGATAAAAGCCAGAAATTCGTCGGCGATGTCGCGGAAAGGCGGCTCCTTGTCCAGAATTTCGTTGGTCAGCCCGTGAATTTTGGCGGCGTCCTCCGGCACGTCGCGTTCGGGATTGATCAGTTGGTAATACGTTTTTCCCGTCGGCATGTGGTTTTCCAGCTCCACGCACCCGATGGACACCAGCTTGTGCCCCGAATAGGGATCCAATCCCGTTGTTTCCGTATCTAAAACGACTTCGCGCATTTGATTTTTTCCAGTATTTCAGCCAATTTTTCCCTGACGGGTTCCGTTCCGAACCGCGTTTCGACCACATAGTCCGCTTTTTCGCGCTTTTGTTTGTCGGACATCTGCCGGCTTGTCAAAGCCGCGTATTTTTCCTCCGTCATGCCCGCGCGTTCGAAAACGCGCTGTTTCAGCACGTCCGCGGGCGCGGTGACGACGACGACCTTGTCGCAAAACCCGTCCCACCCCGCTTCGAACAACAGCGGCACGTCCAGAACGACGACGGGTTCGAAACGGTGGCGCGCGAAAAAATCGCGCAGTTCCGATTCCAAAAACGGATAAATCATGCTTTCCAGTTCGCGCACGTCCAGCTTTTTTTCGTCGATCAAAGCCGACAAAACCCCGCGGTCGATTTCGTTTCGAACGACGCTTTGCGGACAACGGCGGGCGAACAGGGCGATCATGTTCCGATTTTCGCGCATCAGACGATGCACGGCGGCGTCGCTGTCAAACACGGGAACGACCATTTGCCGGATCATTTTGGCGGCGGTCGACTTGCCCGCGCCCATGCACCCCGTCAACCCGACGACAACGCTTTTCGTCATCGCGCCACCAGATTCCGCAGTTCGTCGGTGATTTCGGGCGCGGCGCCGAACCACGCTTGAAAAGCCGGACAAGCCTGACGCAACAGCATGCCCAATCCGTCAGCCGTCGCCAATCCTTTGCTTTTCGCCCGTTTCAGCAGTTCCGTTTCGACGGGCGCGTACACCAGATCCGCGACGACCGCGCTTTGCGGCAGATTGTCAAGATCGATGTCCAGCGCGTCAAACCCGTTCATGCCCAGCGTTGTCGCGTTCGCCAGCACTCCGGCGCCGGTCAGCGCGGAATGCCTGCCGGACCAGTCGAACAGCTTGAAATTTCCGCCGACGGATTGCGCCAGACGTTCCGCTTTGTCCGGCGATCTGCCGACCAAACGGATTTCCGGAACGCCCGCCGAAATCATCGCCGCGCATATTCCGCGCGCCGCGCCGCCCGTTCCCAAAACGGCGGCGGGAGCATTTCGAATGTCGAATCCCGCCCGACAGTCCGCCAGATTTCGCAAAAAACCGGCGCCGTCCGTGTTGTCCCCGAACAAAGTCCCGTCGCCGCGAACGACGACCGTGTTGACCGCCCCCGCCCTTCGCGCCGCGGGGGACACCTCGTCCAGCAAATCCATCACGGCGACCTTGTGCGGAACGGTGACGTTGAATCCGGCAAACCCTTTTTCCGCCGCCGTTTTGACAAATTCAGCCAAACCGTCCGGCGAAACGTCAAACGCGTCGTACCGCGCCCTGACGCCGTACCTGTTCAGCCAGTAATTGTGAATCAAAGGGGATTTCGAATGCCCGACCGGGTGTCCGACAACGCCCGCGCGGATCATTTTTTCAATTCCCCGCAGGTGCGCAGACAATCCAGCAACGGCAGCAGCGGCAATCCCAGAACGGAAAAATAGTCGCCCTCGTAAGACGCCACCAGCTGCGCGCCCAAATCCTCCATGTAATACGCGCCGACGGAATCGCAGACATCGTCGCCCGCTTCCGCCAGATAGTCGTCCAAAAAGTTGTCCGAAAAATCGCGCATGGTGACTTTGACGACGGAATTGTCGAACCAGACCAGCCGCCCGCCTTTGACGACCGCGGTGCCGTTGACCAGCAGATGCGATTTGTTGCGCAGTTTTTTCAAATGCTTGTGCGCGATGTTCAAATCGGCGGGTTTGGAAAACCATTCGCCGTTCAAATCCAGAATCTGATCGGCGCCGATGACAAAAGCGTTCGGATATTTTTCGGAAACGGTCATCGCCTTTCGCGTCGCCAGCTGCAGACTGGTCTGCCGGCTGTCCTGCCCCTGTTCGCGCATTTCGCGTTTAACGGCGTCTTCGTCGATTCCGGCGGAAACGCTTTTGAATTCGACCCCCGCCGCGTCCAAGAGGTCTTGTCTGCTTTTGCTTTTGGAAGCCAATATCAACATTTTTCGAAACTCCTGTGCATAAGTCTGATAACAGCGTCGCTTTTACGGTTTTATCCTTTTTGTTCCGTTTTGTCCCGCTTTTTATGCAGGTGTGCGCAATTTTTTTCCCCGCCGACCGGTTAAAAGGGATAACTTTTCCGAAACCGCCGCCGCGCCGGAAAGCGACTCGTTTTCGTCCGACGAGTCGCCTTTTTTTGAAAAACGGGCGAAAGTCGTTGAAAACGTGTTTGATTTTCTGTGCATAATCTGTGGATAAAATTGCGTCAGACTTATCCACAGGGGACAACAAACATCAAAAACCTTTTTTAATTTTATATTTATGAAGGGAATTTTTTCCGCTTGACCCGCCTGTGCGAAACGGCTAAAAAGAAGCTCTCTTCTCCGGGCGGTTCAGCCCGTTTTCCCCTTGTTAAAGATATAGAGCTTTCATGCATTTAAAGGAACTGAAAAAGAAATCGCCCGCCGAATTGCTGAGCATGGCGGAGGAATTGGGCGTCGAAAACGCGTCCATGTTGCGCACGCAGGATCTGACGTTCGCCATTTTAAAACAGCTGTCCACCAATGACGAGGTTTTGGTCGACGAAGGCGTCATAGAGGTTTTGCAGGACGGGTTCGGATTTTTGCGTTCCCCCGAATCCAACTATCTGGCGGGACCGGACGACATTTACGTTTCCCCGTCGCAGGTGCGCAAATTCGGGCTGAGAACAGGCGACACGGTCGAAGGCGAACTGCGCGCGCCGAAGGACGGCGAAAGATATTTCGCGCTGTCCAAAGTGCTGAAAATCAATTTCACCGATCCCGAAAACGTGCGGTACAGAATCAATTTCGACAACCTGACGCCGCTGCACCCGACGGAAAAGATCAAAATGGAAAACGATCTGGACAATAAAAACATGACGTCCAGAATCATCGACCTGATTTGTCCGCAGGGCAAGGGGCAACGCGGCATGATCGTCGCGCCGCCGCGCACGGGCAAAACGGTGATGCTGCAAAACATCGCCCACGCGATCACGCAAAACAATCCCGAAATCTATCTGATCGTCCTGCTGATCGACGAACGCCCCGAAGAAGTCACGGAAATGAGCCGCACGATCAAGGGCGAAGTCATCAGCTCCACCTTTGACGAACCGGCGGCGCGTCACGTTCAGGTCGCCGAAATGGTTATCGAAAAGGCAAAACGTCTGGTCGAACACAAACGCGACGTCGTCATTTTGCTGGATTCCATCACCCGTCTGGCGCGCGCGTACAACACGGTCGTTCCCAGCTCCGGCAAGGTTTTGACGGGCGGCGTGGACGCCAACGCCCTGCAGAAACCCAAACGCTTTTTCGGCGCGGCGCGCAACATCGAAGAGGGCGGTTCCCTGACGATCATCGCCACCGCCCTGATCGACACGGGATCGCGCATGGACGAAGTCATTTTCGAAGAATTCAAGGGAACGGGCAACTCCGAAATCATTTTGGACCGCAAAGTGTCCGACAAACGCATTTTCCCCGCGATCGACATCACCAAGTCCGGCACCCGCAAAGAGGAATTGCTGGTCGGCAAGGACATGCTGTCGAAAATGTGGGTTTTGCGCCGCGTGCTGATGCCGATGGGTCCCGCCGACGCGATGGAGTTTTTGATGGAAAAGCTGAAACAGTCCAAAAACAACCGCGACTTTTTCGAAGCGATGAACTCCTGACGCTCCGGCTTTTGAACAAAGATCCCCCTTCGTTTTCGACCGAGGGGGATTTTTTTGTCATCTTTGATTTAAAAATTCGCGCCAGTTTTCCGGTTTGACGACTTTGACGTGTTTTCCCCAAGTGTACAGATGCCAATCCATTTCCAGCCGTCCTCCCGCGCGAAACTTGACGGTCAGCGACCCGTCGGGGTTTCTGCGCAACGTTTGATTCGGGTGGAAAACGTATTGTTCCGCCTCGTCCGCGACGGCGGAATCGAACAGCCATTCGACGTCAAACGGTTCTTCGTGAAAAGCGCCGAACGATTCTTCGGCAAATTTTTTTAAATTGAAATTTTGATCCGCGGTAAAGCTTTCGGGCAGGATTTCGACGGATTTGATGCCGTTCACGATAAAACAGCGCGGCGCGCTTCCGTCGTGTTTCGCAATCAGGTAATGGTTGCGTTCGCCGTACAGAAATCCCAGCGGTTCAAGGACGTATTCTTTGATTTCTTTGGATTTTTTCCGATATTCGACGCGGATTTTATGACACCCCAGAATGGCGTCGCGAACGGCGGACGTGTTTTTCGTGTCGACGTTCGGTTTCGGACCGGGGCGGCAGACGTAGCCTTCCGCCTCCATCAGGGCGTCGACGTCGGGTTCCAGACGGCGCATGACGTTTGATTTGATGTTCGCTTTGATTTTATCGGTCAGCCGTTCCAGAATATTCAGCTTTTCCATCATGTTGTTTTGGCGGAACAATTCCTTTGCGTTTTCCAGCAGGGAAACCTCTTCCGCGGAAAATTGAATGAAATCGCGCAAAGTCCCTTGGGGAATAAACCAGCGTTTGACGCCGTTTTCGCCGATAATTATTTCGGTTTGCGGAAATTTGCCCCTGATCATGTCGCGCATGCGTTCCGCCGTCCGTCTGGACACGTGAAAATCGGCGCAAATGTCGTTTAACGAAACGCCTTCGCGGCAGGACTGCATTTTAATCGCCAAATCGAGGAGGTCGTAAGTTTTTTCATACGGCATGGAGCAACCTTTTCAATCTGTTTTCGTTTGTTTTCAGAATAGAATGAAAATGATCGGGTTGTCCATATCCGGCTTGCCGGAACGCGTCAGAATATGCCGTGTTCGGTCAGCCACAGCAGCGCTTGCAGGCGGTTGGTGATGTTCAGGCGCGTGTAAATGCGGTTCAGGTGGACTTTGACGGTCGACGTGCTGATGCCCATTTTGTAGGCGATCAGCTTGTTCGGCATGCCTTGCGCCAGACAGCGCATGACTTCGATTTGTTTGGGGGTCAGATGATGCGTCATTGTTTTGTTCCTTTCAGTCATGCGCCCGCGAACTAATACTTTTGGTTGAGCTGTCTTTGCGTGTAAAGCGTCGGGCGGCGTGGAAAGTGTTCAATACGATGCGTAATTTTTGCAACGGACGGCGAATCTTTTTATGATTCGATTGACAACAGCCTTGAATTGAAACACCATAAGATAATCATATTTGATACGCGTCAGTTTGAAAACGACCCGTTTTTATATGGGGGATATATAATCAATGACGACATTTAAAGCGAATTTATCTTTTTTAAGGGAACTGCTGGCGCTGAAAGAAGTGATCGACGCGGGTCAGATTCAGGGGGCGGCGCGCCGAAACGGCATCAAACAGTCGAATTTGTCGAAAATCATTTCCGATCTGGAATCCGAACTGAACACCACTTTGCTGAACCGTTCCTTCAAAGGCGTCGAACCGACCAACACCGCCCGTCTGCTGTACGCCGACATCGACAACATAGCCAAAAGTCTGGATAAAATCACGGCGGCGTTCGCTTCCGCGGAAGATTTGACGGGATACGTCACCGTTTTCGTCGACGACGGATTTTTGGGAAACCGGCTGTTAAAGGAATTGTCGCTGTTTTACGCGCTGCATTTGAAAATCAGGCTGGATCTTTTGACGGACAAACGGTTGAACCCGTCCGATTACGATTTGGCGGTCGTTGCCGACGTTCCGCCGTCGATTACGGGAAAGATCCTGTTTAAAACGGACAGCCGAATGCATTTGTACGCGTCGCAATCGTATTTGGAACGGTGCGGAACGCCCGAAAGTTTGTCCGATTTGTTGGAAAATTTCGATTTGTGCATGCATCAGTCCCTGCTGAACGTCGACGCGAACGGCTTTGTTTTGAAAAAGGCGAAGCATTTGAACACGACGTCGGATTCCGAAGCCGTCGTTTTCAAACTGGTTCAATCGGGCGACGGCGTTTCCGTTCTGCACGATTGGCTGGCGCGCGAAGCGCCGAATCTGGTTCAGCTGGATTGCGGCGGTTTTGAAATGACGCGGACGTTTTTCGGCATAGCCAATTCCGCCGTTGAAAAAACGCCGAAAATCCAAGCGTTGATGAATCATCTGCGCCGTTTGTCGGATTCCGGTTTTATCGACGGTTTCGATTTTTTTTGATTTAGACGCCGTTCGGTCCGTTTGACGAAATTCGCTTTTGCTTCGCGTCGCGCGCGGGCGGCAGTCCGAACCGGTGTTTGTATTCCGCGCTGAACTGCGTCGCGCTTTCGTATCCGACGGCGTAGGCGGCTTTTTGCGCGTCGAAGCTTTTTGCCAGCATCAAACGCTGCGCTTCGTTCAGTCTGATTTGCTTTTGGTACTGAACGGGACTGAGCGTCGTTACTTTCATAAAATTCCGGTAAAAAGTCGACACCGTCATGCCGAACTGATTCGCCAGATTTTCGATGTTTATTTTTTCGGCGAAGTTGTTTTTTATCCATTCGACGGCTTTCAGCACCTGATTGTCTTTACTGCCGACGGTGTTGATCGTCGCTATGTAACCGCCGACCGTTCCGGTCAGCAGCCTGTAATGAACTTCCCGCGACACCAGCGGCGCCATGATTTTTTGTTCCTCTTCGGATTTTTCGGTCAATTCCGTCAGCCGCAAAAACGCGTCCAGCAGCGGCGCGTCCGCGTTTGCGACCGCCATCGCGCGGTGAACGCCGCCCGTCGGTTTCCGCGCTGGGTTTCGGGTGCATGGGGCTGACGTATCACCGCGGGGAACACCCCGAAAAAAAACAGCTGATAAAACTGCTGCATCAGGCTGTCGAACGCGGCGTGACGCTGTTCGACACGGCGGAGGGATACGGTCCCTTTACCAACGAGGAACTTGTCGGCGAAGCGCTTTCCCCGTTCAAGGACAAAGTGCTGATCGCGACAAAATTCGGACACGCGTATAAAAACGGTCTGCGGGACATGAGCCGCGAGGACAGCCGCCCCGAACATATCCGCCAAGTGTGCGACGAATGCCTGAAACGGCTGAAAATCGACGCCATCGGGTTGTTTTATCAACATCGGTTCGATGTCAACACGCCGATCGAGGACGTGGCGGGAACGGTCGGCGATTTGATTAAAGAGGGCAAGGTGCGCCATTTCGGATTGTGCGAAATCGGCGCGGACACTTTGCGCAAAGCAAACAAAGAATATCCCGTCGCGGCGGTTCAAAGCGAATATTCCCTGATGTTCCGCGAACCGGAAACGAAATTGTTGCCGGTTTTAAAGGAATTGGGCGTCGGGTTTGTGCCGTACAGCCCCTTGGGACGCGGATTTTTGGCGGGAGGCGTTACGGAATACACGCGGTTTGACGAAAACGACAACCGTCAAACGTTGCCGCGCTTTACGCCGCGGGCGATCCGCCAAAATCTGCGGCTGGTCGAAAAGCTGAACGCGTTCGGACGCGCGCGGGGTATGACGGCGGCGCAGGTTTCGCTGGCGTGGCTGCTGGCGAAATACGACAAGATCGTTCCGATTCCGGGGACGACGAAACAGTCGCATTTAGAGGAAAACCTGCGTTCCGCCGAATTTGAACTGTCGTCCGCCGATATTGCGGAACTGGATAAAATCGCCGATGAAACGCCGATCGTCGGCGACCGGTACGGTTCCGAACAGGCGGCTTTGGTCGGAAAATGAAGGAATATCTGAAACGGGCGGGAGAAATACTCCCGCCTGTTTTTTCTGAAAATAAACGCGTTTCGGAAAATTGAAATAAACATATCAATCATAGCGTGTTTTATTGATAAAAATAACGGACTTTTTATAAAAAACGGTGGCGCGTCCGTTCAAACGGTGTATGGTTTTATAGACTGCTTCGCTTTCGCTCGCAGTTTCGGTATTGTTTGGTGCTGAAATATTCATCGAAATTGCGAGGAGCGGTAGCGACGAAGCAATCCAAGTGAACTTGCCGCGAATGTTCAGCCTTGACTGTTAAGACTCAATTCGCTGATTCCACCAGTGGACTGCCGCGCCCCTGTCGGGGCTCGCAGTTGCGACTTTACTTCTATCGAAATTGCGAGGAGCGGTAGCGACGCGGCAATCCAAGTGAACCAGCCGCACCGTCCAGCCCCGACCGTCACGCTGACACCGGCGGCGGGCGGTTTCGCATAATCAGTTTAAACGCACCAACGCCAAAGAAATATCGATTTGTTTGGCAATCAAAGTCAGCGTTTTTTCGTCGCAGTCGCGCAGGCGGTCGATAATGTGAATCAGCGGCAGATTCAGCGCTTTGTCGTATTCGCGTTCAGCCGTCAAATCCGCGAACGAAATATCCAGCACGTCCATAATCGCCAACAGCGTGGACAGCCGCGGATCGGCGATGCCGCGTTCGATATTTGAAATCGTGTTGATCATCTTGCCCGATTCGGACGCCAAATCAAACTGGTTCAGCCCTTTCAGCTTTCTGAACAGGGCGATTTTTCGACCGACGGATTTTAAAGTTTCCTGTTTGTCCATAGGTGTAGTTTCCTATTTTAATGTGGATTCAAACACCCTGTTAAAATGTGTAATTTTATATTTACAAAACGAATATACATATTATAATGTGTTTAATTCGATGCTTTTAGGGAGAAAAACATGAAAATCAAAACAGCCGTCTGTTTGTTGCCGCTTTTGGCGTTGGCGGGGTGCGGGGAAAACAACTCGGCGCCGTCGTGCGGCGGAAACGAAAATTTGGCTTCGTCTATGACAAAATGGTTGAACGAAGCAATGGTCAAAGAGGACGGCGGCGCTAAAAAATACCCCGTCAAAGTCGTCGGTATGGACGGTTTTCTGGAATACGGGACCGTTCCGGCGATTATGGGAACGACGCTGTATAATGATTACAAAAACAGCCGTGTTTGTTCGGCGACGCTCAACGTCGATTTTACGCCGGACGGGGCGGAACGGAACATCGAACAAATTGAAACGCGCTATCAGATTTACACCGTGAACGCCGGCGGCGAAGAAAACCTTATGACGGTTGTATCGGGTTACGATTTGGACGAATTGGGCAAAGACGGCGTTAAAAAGCTGATCGAAGTGCTGAAAAAATAAGGAGAATACAAAATGAAAAAAATTATTTTATCCGCCTTACTGGCACTGACGACGGGTTGTTCTTCGTACACTTTGTTGCCGGAACCGTATGAAACGCGGTATTTTTCGGTTACAAACATGTTGCCGAATAAAACGTTTGATTCCAGTTTTGACAAAAAATGTAAAGATATTGAGCGGTCCGCTGTATGGTGGTGGACAGAAAAAAGCTTGTTGGTCGGACCTTTGGGTTATGAGCCAGAATTTAATAAGGAGGATAAATATAATGTCGTCGCAAAATCAAAGGACAATAAGAAAAGATTTCTAGAGGGAAAATATCGTTTAACGATGCCTCTTTCAACAATGAATAAATGCACGATAGATGAAAAAACATATAAAAAACAAAAAGAATCTGAAAAAATCGCGGCGCAAAAGAAAGCGGCGGCGATAGCCGAACAAAAACGCAAAGCGAAAGAGGCGGAAGCCGCCAAAGCCGCCGCGGAAAAACGCGCGGCGGAAAAAGAAGCCGCC
>SAMEA104315426__coassemble_751_pt1 | contig 14591 bp, 8 predicted proteins | sample SAMEA104315426__metabat2_low_PE_019 | metagenome-assembled genome bin SAMEA104315426 (sample SAMEA104315426) | gut metagenome | biome: Monkey gut; feature: monkey-associated habitat; material: faeces | place: China | collected 2013 | reverse complement strand
ATATCAAATGTCGTCGACGGAGCATGAAACGGCGCATAATTTCAAAGATTTAGCCGCCAAACGCGACCGCTTCGCCGCGGATTACAATTCCACCAAAGCTTATTGGAGCTTTGCGGCAGACCGCGCGGCGGGCATTTCCGCGAAAGAGGGTAAAAAAGCCGAATCGTTCCAGTCCAAGTTGCAGGCGATCGGCAAAGCGCGCGACGACGCCGGCAAAAAAATCGATCTGAAACGTCAGGCGCGCCGGAACGTCGGCATTGTCGACGCTCAGAAAAACTCCGGTCGCGACGTGCTGGCTGAAAAGGCTGAAAAGATGAAAAACATGACGCCGCAACAGCGCTTGGCGATGAGAATGAGCGAAATGAAAGGTCGCGGCTGATCCGCCGTTCTTTTCTGAAAAAAACGTTTTCGCGGTAGAAATAAATCCGCAACTGCGCGCGCCCCTACAAGGGCGCGGCAGTCCGCTGACGGCGTTGACGATGCGAACAAAATCGCAGCTGCGAGCGCAAGCGAAGCAGTCCATTGACGGCATCAACGGACTGAGTCCTAACAGTCAGGGCTGGACTATGCAGCTGGCTCACTGTGGATTGCCACGTCGCTACCGCTCCTCGCAATTTCGATGAATATTCCCACACCGGATAAATCCGAAACTGCGAGCGGAGCGAAGCAGTCCATTGACGGCGTCAACGGACTGAGTCCTAACAGTCGTGGTTGAACTTTGCGGCTGAATCACTTGGATTGCCGCGTCCACTACCGCTCCCCGCAATTTCGATAGAGTAAGGATCGCAACTGCGAGGAGGGCGAATAGCCCGACGTGGCAGTCCACTGATAGAACCGGCGGACTGAGTCCTAACAATCAGGGCTGGACCGCGCGGCGTGCTCACTCGGGCTGCCGCGGGCTGACGCCCTCGCGGCGTGTTTATTGCGCCAGAAATTCCCTGATTTTCGTCAGCGTGTCTTTCAGCCCCAGTTTTTCGACCGGCACGTTCGCGGGAAAAGCCGACAGCGTTTCCGACGGCACCGCGCGATCCAGCAAAACGAACACGCCCCGATCGTCGTGTTTGCGGATCAGCCGTCCGAACGCCTGTTGCAGTTTCGTGCGCACCAGCGTCAGGTTGTACGCTTCGCCCGTTTCGCCGAAAGCGGCTTTGCGGGTTTTGTGCGCGATGTCGGGACGGTGCCACGGCACGCGGTCGAACACGATCATCTGCAACGATTTCCCCGGAACGTCGATGCCGTCCCTGACCGCGTCCGTTCCCAGCAGGCAGGATTCCGGACTGGATTTGAAAATGTCCAAAAGCGTTTGCAAATTCACCGTGTCGATGTGCTGCGCCAACAGTGGAATGCCCGCGTCCGCCAGCGGTTCCTTGATGCGGCGGTACACGGCTTTCAACCGCTTGATCGCCGTAAAGATGCCCAATCCTCCGCCGTTCGCCGCCAAAAACAGCTCGCGGTACGCGGCGGAAACCTGATCGGGGCTGTATTTGTCAACGTCGGTCACGATGAACACCCGCGCGTTGTTCGCGTAGTCGAACGGGGAGTCGAAATTCGCCAAAGTCATATCGAACGGCATGTCCGGCATCGCCAGATACGACGCCCCCGTGCGTTTCGTCGCGAACGCCCAATCCTTTTCCATGTCGCCGCTTTTGTCGGTCAGCGTCGCCGACGTCATCAGCACCCCGTGCGCGGTTTGGCGCAAAACATGGGCGAACGGGAACGTCGGGTCGACCCAGTGGCGGTGGTATCCGACGTCGGAATCGAACCCCTCCGTCCGCGTGATTTCCAGCCAGTCCACGAAATCGGCGGGCGTTTTCAGGCTCAGCTGCTCCAGCATCACGCGCCAGACCGCCAGCGGTTCGGCGGCGGTCTTTTTCAGCGACCGCAAGACGGCGGCGTAGCGTTGTTTGTCCGCCGTTTCGATTTCCGCCGCCGCGTCGTTCATGTACTTTTCGATCAGACGGAGCAACTGTTTGACCTTTTCCTCCAACGCTTTGACGTCGCCGTAAAGGACGTTCGCCGCCCGTTCCAGTTCGGGATTGACGGGGCGCGGATCGCATTCCAGCGAATACAGCGCGTCCGCCTGTTCGGCGCGGGCGGTCACCTGCCGGTAGACCTGCGTCAAAAACTTTTCGTAATTTCCCTGCGGCGTGCGGTTTTTCAGCCGCGACAAAGCGTTGACGCGCGGCAGAAAAGCGGCGAAAACGGCGATGTCCTGCACGACCGCGCCGATGTCGGGAACGACCAGCGACAAATCTTCGATCCGGCGGGCGATTCCCTGCGCGCGTCCCGCGTGGCGGCGATCCTCCGCCCCCAGCAGACAGCGGCGCATTTCCAACCCTTCGCGCAGGTTGATTTCGCCCGCGAAAATGTCGTCCGCGGCGTTGAAAATCTGGTGCGCTTCGTCGAACACATAGCGCGCGGGCAGAACGACGTCCTCCGTCGCGCCCGCCAGCTGCGTCATCACCAGCGCGTGGTTGGCGACGACGATCTTCGCGTGGCGGGAACGGCGCAGGATTTTTTCGATAAAGCATTTTTTATAGTGCGGGCATTGGGCGTAAATGCAGTCGCCGCGCTGATCCGCCAACGCTGCCAAGCCTTGCTTGTTCAACAAATCGCCCAGCCACCCCGGAAAATCCCCGCCGCTCAAGTCCCCGTCGGCGGTTTTGGATATCCACCGCGCGATCAGCCCCAGCGGCACGGCGGAGGCGGGCTGCTGCGGAACGCGTCCGACGGCTTCGGCGAAATTCAGCAGACACAGATAGTTTTCGCGCCCTTTGCGCACGACGACGTTGCGCCGTCTGACCTGCGGGTCGGGATACAGGCGTTCCAGCTCGCGTTCCAGCTGGCGTTGCAGATTGCGGGTATAGGTGCTGATCCACACCGCGCCCGCGTTTTTTTCGACCCACACCGCCGACGGCGCAAGATACCCCAGCGTTTTGCCGATGCCCGTTCCCGCCTGCGCCAGAACGGCGACGGGGACGCCTTCGTCCATCGGGGGATTGAATGCTTTGGCGGCGGTTTCGGCGTAGGCGGTCTGGTCGGCGCGTTCCTCGACCGCAAAGCCGCGAACCGGAACGGACAGCAGGTTTTTCAGCTTTGCCGCCGCTTCGGCGGATTCGACGGGCTGCGTTCCCGCGGGCGGAGGCGGCGCGCTTTCCTGCCATTCGGTCAGGTTGTTCCACACCGCGAATCCCGTCAATCCGGCAATGCCCGCCGCGTCCGCCGACCGTCCCATCGCCGCCAGAACGTCCGCGCCCCAGATCCAGCCGCCCTCGCGCGTCATGGTCAGCGCCAACGCCACCGCGCTTTTGCGTTCGTCGCCGTCGAAAGCCGCCAGTTTGCCCAGCAGAACCCGCGTGATCGAAAACAGGGATTTTGCTTCCTCGACCGCGTTTTTCGGAACGGTAATGCCCAGAAAAGCGGCGATTTCCCGCGCCGTCGGCACGACGTTTTTAGCGGGACAGACGAAAGCGAACAGCTCCAGCACGTCCAGAACGGTTTGCGGCATCTGCCGCCCCAGCCGCCCGCGCATCAGGGAACGGTTGCACACCAGCACGGGCGCGCCGTCGGTTTGGCGGAAAACGTCGTGCGCCGCGACCACGCGCACGTCGCCGCCGTCCGCCGTCGTCAACACAAAGTCCTTTAATCCCGCCGCCATTGCCAGCGGTCGCTTTTCCGCCACTTTCAGCCCCTTGTCTTACCGTTGTTTTATGTTAGGATTACATTATTCTTTTTTGGCAGGCAAAGGGAAAAAAATGTTTATTTTGTTTAAATTCGTTTTCGCCGCGGCGTTGATTTTTCATTCGTCCGGCGCGGCGGCGGATCAGCCGCAAACCGTCGACAATCTGCCGAAGGGCGCGGTCAGACTGCCGAGCGGGCTGATTATTCCGCCGCGCGCGAACCATGGCGATCCGTTTTACGTCCGGCGGGAAATGATCCGCAACAAACTGTATTTTCTTGATTATTACGGCGCGCGCGATCTGGATCAAAAAAAGAAAAAAGGCTGGTCGACGACCGACGCCTTTATGCAAATACGCCAACGGATCAACGCGCTGAACGTCATAACGGTGGAGGCTTTCGAGGGCGATCCGAAGCCGGAGGAAATCGTCGCCGCCTATGAAAAATATTTTGAATCCGTCTGTCTGGAATGCGTTTTCGAGGACTTGACCAAGGACGCCGGGTTCCCCGACGCTGGCGCGCGCGTTTCGTCCGAATGCGAATCCATTCTGAAAAGCAAAGATTTTTTGAACGGCGAGGACAGCGTTTTTTACGAAGACGGTCATATCCGCTATATCTTTTGGACAGCCGCGCAAGGGGATTATCCGTTCGTGTCGGCTTTGCGCGCCGAACCCGATCCGGCGGCGAATCCGGTCGTCCCGTTGCGCGCGATGCCGTTCTATTGGGCTGGCAATCCCCGATTTTTCAAGCGTTACGGTCGGCTTTATTACGTCGATTCCGATGACGAAAAAACGGACTTCGCCGTTTTTGAATTCGACAAGACAGCCGAAATATTCAAGGACGCCTGCCGGTTCACGGCAACCGTCGCGGGCTGGACCCCAGAAAAGGGCAAGGACAATCCCGTGTGCCAAGCCGTCGCCGAAAAAAAATATCAAACGCGCGAAACCGTTCCGATGACCGCCGTCGTCCCCGCGGAGGAATATAAACGGTTCAAAACGGCGACGTGCCTGCGCGCGAAAGAAAATCCCGAAATCGCGGCGTGGCGCAAAGACGAGCTTTCGACGGCCGATTGTTCAAACGCGGATAATACGACCGACTATTTTCTGGCGTCGGAAACGACCGGAACTGGCGTCGGATTGAAAGTCGACTACAACAACGACGGAAAGGACGAAATACTGACGGGCGCGTTTTACGCTTCCGGTTCGGGGACGGGGTGCGACCACACCCTGTTCAGAATTTACGATTCCCCCGACGCGCCGACGCGGCTGATTACGAACGGCAAGCGGGACGACGTCTATTTCCACGGCGGCACCATAAAAGACAGATACGAGATTTCCTGCAACAAGGGGTATCAGGCAATCGTGACCGTCGAAGGCAAAAACTATCTGCTGACCGCGGATAAAACGGGACCGAAGCGGCTGGATTTGATTGCGACGCAGGCGGACGGAACGAACAAAATCGAACAACTCTGCTCGTTCATTCCGGAAATGGGATATCAATAGTCGTTATCAAGGAAAACAAATGATGCGCCCGTCTGTTTTGATATTGTTGCTGTCCTTAGCTTTTTCCGCTCCGTCCAAAGCGGACGAATGTCCGGATATGCGGGAAAGCGATTTGCCCGTCTGTTCTGAAATTTTGGAAAAGAAGCTTTTCGAAAACACCGTTTCATTTACGGAACGGGGGCAAAAACACACCTATGCCAAAGCCCCTTACACCTATGTTTTTACGGACGCGCGCGTCGATCCCGAACCGACCAATCCGGAAATCATCAGATTCGGCAAAGCGTCAAAACAGAGTGTTGCAATCGACGCTTTTCCGAATTGCTTTTATGTGACGCCCGAATTGTTTGAATACGACGGGGATTTGTATGCCGTTTATCCTAACAGAAATTTCAACCTCGTTTATCCGGGAACGAATGAAATTGCCGTTTTCAAATTCGACAACGACAAATTCAAAGGGATTTGCCATTTCAAGCGAACCTTTGCCAAAACGGTTTTGGAACGCGGGAAAAAGTTGTCCTTGTGCCAAAAAATCCTTGATAAAAAATACACGAAAAGCGTTTCCGAACCGCTGCGAAGTTTGATGACGGACGACGAAATGCAAAAAATCGTTTTTTCGCAAATCCATTCGGACGGCGTCCGGTTTCAAATCCTGCACCACGGTTATCAGGGAACGCGGACGGATTACAACAACGACGGAAAAACGGAACTGTTAATCGACACGGTGTACGATATGGAATGTTACAACCTTTTCTGCGGCGGATACGCTTCCTTTACCGGCGGGGGCGAAAAGCAGGCGTTCAGAGCCTATATTCCCGAAACGCACACGACAGTCGATATTACCAGCGGCGCTTTGCCCGATCAACTGCCGTTCCGCGGCGGTTACGATATGTTTGACGGCGAATATCAGGAAATCGTCGCAGTTGACGGGAAAAACTACCTGCTGACTTCCAATCGGGATTCTCCCCGCCGGCTGGACGAAATCACGACTTTGCCGGACGGAACGAACAAAATCGAACAACTCTGCAATACGAATGGCGGTGATTTTGTCGTCTTTACAATCGCTTTGTTTCGATATAAAACTAAATCAATGATTAACGTTTTAGCAGAGTATCGAAAAATGACGACAGAAACAGAAATCGCAATGACCGCCAACGCTTGGCCGTTCGAGGAAGCCCGCGCTTTGTACAACGAAAGGCTGGGCGGCAAAGTTCCCGAAAAAGGATACGTCCTGTTTGAAACGGGTTACGGTCCGTCGGGATTGCCGCACATCGGCACGTTCGGCGAAGTCGCCAGAACGACCATGGTGATGAACGCGTTTAAAACGCTGTATCCCGACGTTCCCGTGCGCCTGTTCTGCATGTCCGACGACATGGACGGGTTGCGCAAAGTCCCCGACAACATTCCGAACAAAGAACTGGTCGGAAAATATCTGGGCAAACCGCTGACGCAAATCCCCGACCCGTTCGGCTGTCACGACAGTTTCGGGCATCACAACAACGAATGCCTGAAACGTTTTCTGGATTCGTTCGGGTTCGCCTACGAATTCAAATCCGCGACCGAAATGTACAAATCCGGCGCGTATGATCAGGCTTTGCTGAAAGTTCTGGAAAATTACGAAAAAATCCAAGCCGTCATGCTGCCGACGCTGGGCGAGGAACGCCGCGCGACCTATTCGCCGTTCCTGCCGATCAGCCCCAAGACGGGCAACGTTTTGCAGGTCGCGATGACCAAAATCGACAAGGAAAACGGCACGGTTTCCTTTATCGACGAAGACGGCGCGGAAACGACCGTTCCCGTCACGGGCGGGCATTGCAAGCTGCAATGGAAGGCCGACTGGGCGATGCGGTGGTTCGCTTTGGGCGTCGATTACGAAATGTCGGGCAAGGATTTGATGGAATCGGTCAAGCTGTCGGGCAAAATCTGCCGCATTTTGGGCGGCGTCCCGCCGAAAAACCTGACTTACGAGCTGTTTTTGGACGAGAAGGGCGAAAAGATTTCCAAATCCAAGGGCAACGGTCTGTCGATGGAGGAATGGCTGAAATACGCGCCCGCCGAATCGCTGTCGCTGTTCATGTTCCAGAAACCGAAAACCGCGAAACGGCTGTATTTCGACGTGATCCCCCGCGCGACGGACGAATATCTGAACTTCATCAACGCCTATGAAAAGCAGACGGGCAAAGACCGGTTCAACAATCCCGCGTGGCACATTCACAACGGCAACCCGCCGAAACCCGAAACGGGGCTGTCGTTCGGCATTTTGCTGAATCTGGTCAGCGTCTGCCATTCCGACGACCCCGCGGTCATCTGGAAATACATCACGGGTTACGCGCCCGAAGCGTCGGCGGAAAAATGCCCGACTTTGGCGCGGCTGGTTCCCTACGCCGTCGCGTACTACAACGATTTCGTCAAGCCGAATCAGCGTTACCGCGCGCCGCTGGGCAAGGAAACAGACGCTCTGCGCGAATTGAAATCCGTTTTGGAATCTTCGCCGGCGACCGCGACGGGCGAGGAAATTCAGACCGCCGTTTATGAAATCGGCAAAAAATACTACGCCGACGATTTAAAGGGCTGGTTCAAAGTCATGTACGAAACCCTGCTGGGACAGGAAACGGGACCGCGCATGGGATCGTTCATCGCCCTTTACGGCGTCAGGGAATCGATCGCGCTGATCGACGACGCGCTGAACGGCAAACTGGCGGGCTGAAAAGCCGCGAAAAAGGACAAAAGAACGGCGGTCGAAAGACCGCCGTTTTCCATATGACACACGGAAAAAAACGTTCATTCCGCCGCCGGCAGTTCCTCGGCGACGATTTCTTCGACCGGTCCCGCTTTGACGATCACGACCTTTTCGATTTTCTTGGCGGGGCGTTCCTTGTAGCGAAAATACAGGACGAGGTCGCACAGCACCAACGCCAAATTCGCCACATACAGCCAGAAAACGAAATCGTAGCTGTTGAAATACTTGTGCGCCATTCCCGCCAGATACCCCAGAATGATCAACGACATGAACAGCAGACTTTTGCTTTCGACGTTTTTCGTCGTGTAGGTTTTGTACACGGCGGCGGGCCAGCTGGCGCCGAAACAAATCAGCATGATCGCTTCAAAAACACTCATTTCAAACTCCTTGCTTAAAACGACTTTTGATTTTTCTTGTAATCTCCGCGTCGCCATATGTAAAATAGAAAAACAACATATGAATTATCAGGATTTGATATGACAGTCAGTTATGACGCCTACCGCGTTTTCGACGCCGTCGCCCGCGCCGGCAGTTTTACCCGCGCCGCGCTGGAATTGAACACGGGGCAGCCGAACGTGACGCGCGCCGTCGGGAATTTGGAACGCGCGCTGGGCTGCGTGCTGTTCGTACGCACCAAACACGGGGCGGCGCTGACACCCGAAGGGGAAAAACTGCATGCGCACATCGCGATCGCCGTTCGCCACATTCAAGCGGGAGAATCCGAAATCGCCGCGGCGAAAAGTTTGGAAAACGGCGTCGTATCGATCGCCGCCAGCGAAAACGCTCTGCGCGGCTGTTTGTTGCCCGTTTTAAAGGCGATGCGCGAAAAGCACCCGAAACTGCGTCTGCGCGTCGCGAATTGTTCGTCCGATCAGGGGATCGACGCGCTGAACGACGGCGCCGCCGATCTGGCGGTCGTGACGACCCCGTTCGATTTGCCGGCGAACATGGATTCCGTTTTAATCAAAACTTTTCGTGAAACCGCCGTCGCCGGACGGGCGTTCGCGCATTTGGCGGACGCGCCGCTGACGTTCGCCGATTTGGCGCACTATCCGCTGATTTGCCTGAACGAAAAGACGGCGACGCATCGTTTTTACGCCGATCTGTTCGCGCGAAACGGGGCGGCGTTCAATCCCGCCGTCGAAGCCGCCACGTCGGACCAAATCCCGCCGTTGGTCGAAAGCAATCTGGGGATCGGTTTCGTGTCGCGCGATTTTCTGACAGACGCGACCGGCGTCGTTTCTTTGCGAATCGATGTCCCCGAACGCGAAATCCGTCTGTTGAAACGCAGGGACAAACCGTTGAGCTTGACGGCGCGAACGCTGTTCGACGCTTTTCCCCGTCCGCCGGAACGCGTTTAGGGAAGGCTTGTTTTTTTTAATAATGTGCGTATGACTTTTATCACACAAATCATGTGACGTTAAACACATGCGAAAACGGCGCGTCGTGCGCAGATTATGTGACGCAAGTCACAATATCAAAAATAAAACGATATAAAATTAAATACAAAATACTATTTAAAAGAAACCGTTTTACATATATATCATTTTTATTAACGCAATCTGAATTTCGAAATATCGTAAATATAAATAAAATTATTTATTTTTGATTTTAATTGTGTTATATCATATTGATATTAAATTATATTTTATATTTTTATGAAAATTTTTCCTGTTCTTTCTTTACATAAAAATTCAAAGTAACGTAATATAAAACCGTACACAGTCCATCTCTTGGCAAGGGAGGAAACCGATGAAACATTTTTTCTTGTTGATTTCGTGCGTCGTCGTTTTCACTCTGTGCGGTCGCGGCGCGAACGCGATCGGCGTTTTCGACGACGCCATGTCTTTTCAGCTGGCGCGCGCGACAAAGCTGGGGCGCGGCAAAGCCTATTCGATCGGCGGCGGACAATCGTTCGGCGCGCAAACGGAATACCAAAAGGAAATCGCCTGCGATTCGAACTGCGCCGTTTGCGATAAAACGACGGGAACATGCTCGCAATGTCGGACGGGCTACTATTTGAACGGCAACGTCTGTTCGTCGTGTCTGTCGGCGATCAACAACTGTCTGGTCTGTTCCGACGCCCGCACCTGCCTGCGATGCGACGCGCCGGCGATATTGACCGCGGACAAGATGTGCAGGATCTGCGCCTGTTCCGACGGAACGAAGTGCAACGCGCAAACCGCCGAATGCGACGTCTGTCCCGCCGGTGAAAAATGCGGTTGCGACGGCGAAAAAGTTTCCGACGGAAACGGACAATGCGTCGAAGGCTGTCAAAAAACGCCCGAGGTCTGCGCGCAGGAAAACGGCGGCTCCGCTTCCGACTGGCGCGTGGAGGGCACGGGAACGCAGTGCGCCTGCGCCACGGATAAAAAATACGTTCTGCTGGCGGACGAACACCCCTCCATGGACTATTCGCCCGACAAATACAAGCGGGTCAAGGCCGTCAGGGATTTCGGGTCGGTCAAAGCCGGAACGCTGGGCGGCTACATCGAAAGCGAAGCGAATCTGTCGCAGACGGGCAACGCTTGGGTCGGGTGCGATTCCACCGGTTGCGCGATCGTCGGCGGCAACGCCAAAGTCTATGACAACGCGCTGGTTTCCGGCGGCGGTTCGACGGATTACGGCGGCAAAAAGGACGGCTACGGCGGCGCGACGCGCGTTTTGAACAACGCGCAGGTGTTCGGCAACGCCAAAGTCCTGAACGGGTCGAGCCTTTACGCCGGAAAAGTGTACGGCAACGCGACGTTCCACGGGGCGGAGGTGTACAAGGACGCGCCGTGGAAACCCTCGTACCCCGGATACAACGCGGCGCAGATGAGCATCGCGGGCGAAGTGTTCGGCAACGCGCACATTTATGCGGGCAGTTACATCGGCGGCGCCGGCGGCGCCGGTCCGAACAACAATCCCAAAGTGTACGGCAACGCCATTCTGGCGGGCGGCGACGGCGACAAGGTTTGCAAGGCGCGCGTCACCTATCTGGGCGAAGTTTATGAAAACGCCAAGATCTTCCGTTGCGGCGAAGTCAGCGGCGGCAAAGTGCACGGTCGCGCGATCGTCCGCAACACGCTGTTCGGGGTCGGCGGCAACGCCGAAGTGTACGGCGACGCCATCGTCGAAGGAAACGCCAACGTTCAGGGACACGCCAAAATGTACGGCAACGCCCTGTTTTCGCCGGCGAGCAGTTCCAGCGGCGTCCCGTATCTGTGCGGCACGGCGGTTCTGGCGGGAAACGCGAAAATCACCGGCAAGACGGGATCGAAAAATTCCGTTTGCAAGGGATCGCACACGTCCGGCGACATCGGCTGGCAGGAAAGCTACTGTTCTTCCAAAAACTGCCCGCAATGACAATGCCCCGAAAAGATGAAAAAGCCCTCGAAAGAGGGCTTTTTCTTGTCAAACGGTTTGCCTTTCGGCGGCGCGGCGAACGGTAAAGCCGGCGTTTTTGCGATTGCGTTTGAATGAAAAATCCCGTAATCTTGCCGTTAATCGCGAATGAATCGTTCGTTCGCGACAGCGCCTTGGCGGGCGCGGAGCCGTAGAAAGCTCTTACTGTGAGCGGCGTTTGATATAAGCGCCGTACCAATCCGTTCCGCATATGGCGGGACGGCGTTATATCCCCGATTCCCATGGATCGGGGAGGGTTTGGCGTATGTTCAGAAGCCCCGATTTTTATCGCGCGGCTTTAAAGGTCGATCGGTCATTCTCACAGTATGATTTTCTAACTCCCCGATCCGCCTGATTTCAGGCGGTTTTACGGGAGGGAGCATGTTCGGATCAAAGAGTTTTTTCGCCCTTTTTCTGACGGTGGCGTCGTTGTTTTTCACGCGTTTTCTGTTTTTGGATTCGATGTTCAAAATCACGGTTGAAACAACGGCGAAAAACGGAAAAATTGAAATTTCATACAAAGACGCGGCGGGGACGGCTCGTTCCGCGTCCGCGCGGGTTGTCAAAAACGGCGGGGCGTCCGCGCGAATATGGGCGAACGGAATAACGGAGCTACATCTGTTGCCGCCCGCGGGAACGAAAATTATAAACGTTAAAATCGCCGGCGATAAAAAAAGCGTTTTTGACAATGCGGACGCGCCGGCTTTACAAACATTCCGTCCCGCGGCGCATTTCGATTTCAAAATTTTTCTGCTGCTCGGATTTTTGTATTTTTGCTTGTGGCATACGGTTGTGAACGGAATAAAACCGTTTGACGACAAAGTTCCGGCAATGATGAACATGGAATTTCTGCGTTTGGTTTTCACATTCGGAATAGTCGTTTATCATTTGACGGAAAGACTGGATATCGTCAACGACGGCTGGCTGGGCGTCGAATTTTTTTTCGTCCTGTCCGGATTTTTTATGACGCTGACATTCGATCCCGCCCGATCGACGTATGATTTCGCCAAATCAAAAATCATACATTTCGTGCCGTTGTTGCTGTTGTGCGCTTTTTTGGGAAAAGCCAAGCCCGTTCCCGTAATTTCAAACGTTTTGTTTTTGCAAAGCACGGGATTGTCCGATGACATCGTCCCGCCGCAAAGCTGGTTTTTGGCGGTTTTGTTCTGGGCGTCCCTGTTTTATTTTTATATGATGAAAATCTGCCGCGTTCAATCCGACCGTTTGATTTTCGCGCTGCTGACGTTTTTTTCCTATGCCGCCTGTCGTCATTTCGGCTGGGACGGCATGATCGGCGGCGTTTTTTCCGTCCGTTTGCTGCGCGGCGTCGCCGGAATCGGGTTGGGATATTTCACGGCGTCGCTTTGTCAGACGCTTCGGGAACGAAAACCGGCGAATAGAGTGTTTTGTACAATGGCGGAAACCGTATTGACGCTTTATACTGCCGCCATAGTGTTCGTAAAAGACGCGTGCCCGGAAAACAAAATTTTTGCCGTTGTCTGTTTTGCGGGATTGATTTTGTTGTTCGGAATAAATCGCGGCGCCGTTTCACGGTTTTTCAATCGCCCTTTCTTCGCGAAAATATCCGCTTGCGCCTTTTCAATTTACATGACGCACTGGTTTTTGGAAATTGATGTCGTGTTGCGTTGGTATAAAAGGTTCTCCTTTTTGCAACGGCACAACGGTCTTGTTATAGCGGGAACGATACTCCTGTCCTGGGTACTGGGCGTATTCGTTCATAAATATGTCGAAAAAAACGCGACCGCTTTTTTAAAAAGAAAGTGGAAATAATCTCTGAACACCTTGTCGCGAAGCGTTTTTTGCCGTTCGTTCGCTTTAAAAACAAAAAAGCCCTTTGCGAAGGGCTTTTTCTGTTTTTTTGTCCAAAAAAACGCGGTATAATAACGGCGTTACGAAAGGAAGCCCTCATGTCCGACGGTTCGAACGATAAAAATTGCAGAATCACTTTGTACATCGACACGCCGCAGCCGATGCTGAACCCGTTGAAAGATCCGCTGAAACACAATCCGGCGGAGGCTTGGGCTTGCGGCACGCTGTTCAACGTCGCGGCGGTGACGGGACACGCGTTCGTCGGTTTGACGGACAAAAACGGCAAAGAGGAACGCTGGGGCTACACCGCCGAGGAATTCAGCATCGCGGGCATGGTGTTTCGCGGCACTCCCGGCGTTTTGATCGAACACGAACCCGGCGATTATTACAACGAAGCCATCGTCTGGAACATTTCCGAAAAGCAGTTCCACCGTGCGAAAAACGCCGTTGAAAAACTGCGCAAACGTCCCGGAAACTACAAATTGTTCGAAAAGAACTGCGCGACGGTCGCGTCGGACATTTTGCGCGCGGCGGACGTTCCGGACGTTCCCGGAAAAAAGCTGGGACTGACGCCTTACGGCTTGGCGCTGAAAAAACGCGTGATGCTGGCGAAGCGGCGCATGGAAGTGATGAAATTCCGCGTCAAAAACACGATCGGCGCTCTGTTCGGCAAGAAAAAAGCTCCCGCGACCGGACTGATGCGGTCTTTGCGTTCCCAGCCCGTTCCCGTGCCGATCGACAACGCGATGAAAGTGTTTCGGGACAACCGCAAACGCGAAGTGTCGGAACAGATCGATTTAAAACGCGTCTTAAATTCCATTTCCCGCCATCTGTGATTTTCTCCCCCGCTTTGCGTTCGCGGGGGATTTTTATAAAAAGAGCTGGTTTTCGACAAATTTTTTTGCTATAATTTCCGAAAACAACAAAGAAAGATTTTTCATGACTGCGGATTTATCCAAAAGCCCTTATAAAATCACCCTTTATCTTGATACGCCGCAACCGATGCTCGCCCCGTGGGTCGACCCGAAAAAACATTTGGGAATCGACAGTACGGCGATTACGGGACACGCCTATATCGGGCTGTCCGACGGCAAGGACGAGGAACGCTGGGGCTACGGTCCCGACGGCGGCACGCTGATGCAGGCGGTCACCGGCGTCAAGGGGTATTTCATGCCCGAAGACCACTATACGCCGCACAACGAAGCGATCGTATGGCATATTTCGAAACGCCAGTACGACGCCGCGCGCGAAATGATCGAGGATCTGCACAAACACCCCGGAACGTACAAACTGTTCGAAAAGAATTGCTCGACCGTCGCGACGGCGATTTTACAGGCGGCGAACGTTCCCGACGCCCCCAAAGGCGCGATCGGCATGACGCCTTACGGCTTGGCGCTGAAAAAACGCGTGATGCTGGCGAAACGGCGCGCGGAAATGGTCAAGTTTCACATTAAAAA
>SAMEA104315426__coassemble_748_pt1 | contig 14652 bp, 10 predicted proteins | sample SAMEA104315426__metabat2_low_PE_019 | metagenome-assembled genome bin SAMEA104315426 (sample SAMEA104315426) | gut metagenome | biome: Monkey gut; feature: monkey-associated habitat; material: faeces | place: China | collected 2013 | reverse complement strand
CCGCCGCGTCGTTCAGACAATCCAGCCGTTCCCGCCCCGTACCGTTGAAATAGCGGGAAGAGTCGAAGGTATGGAACATTTTGTTCAGCAAATCCAGCTCGTCTTTGACGATTGAAACGGCTTCTCCGTTGTCGGTCGGCGCGCCGTTCTGTCCGCCCGCGCCGTAAGTTCCGACCGCTTCGGTCAAAGCGCGCTGAATGCCGATGTAATCGACGACCAGTCCCTTTTCCTTGCCGTCATAAACGCGGTTGACGCGGGAAATCGTTTGGATCAGCGTGTGTTTGCGCACATACTTGTCCAGATACATCGTGTCCAAAGCCGGCACGTCAAATCCCGTCAGCCACATATCGACGACGATTGCGATTTTAAAGTTGGATTTGACGTTTTTGAACTGCCGCGCCAGTTCTTCCTTGTCGTCCTTTTTCAGCATGGCGAACAAAGCGGGTTCATCGTCTTTGTTGTACGTCATCACAAGCTTGATTTTTTCCATAGGCTTCAAGTCGCGCTTGTCCGCTTCGGTCAACACGGCGTTTTCGTCGGATTCTTTGGCGACCGCCCAGTCGGGGCGCAAAGCGATAACGGCTTTGTAAAAAGCGTAAGCGATTTCCCGATCGGCGCAAACGAACATTGCTTTGCCGGCAACCGTCGCGTTTTCGGCGACGCGGGCTTCGTAGTGGGCGACAAAGTCCTGCGCCACCGCGCGCAAACGATCGGGGTGACCTAAAACGGATTTGATTGTCGCGGCTTTTTTCTTGCTTTCCTCGATTTGGTATTCGTTCGCGCCGGCTTCTTCGCATTCCTCGTAATATTTTTCAATCAAAGCCAGCTTTTCGCGGTCGGCGAACACTTTGGCGGCGCGCCCTTCGTACACGATGCGCACCGTAATGCCGTCGTTGACCGCCTGCGTCATCGTGTAGGTTTCAACGACATCGCCGAATACGTCCAAAGTCGCGTCGACGGGCGTTCCCGTAAAGCCGACATACGTTGCGTTCGGCAAAGACTGTCGCAGAAAATAAGCGAAACCGAAGCGGTCTTCGACTCCTTTTTCAGACACTTTGATTTTCTTTTCGATATTGACCTGCGAACGGTGCGCTTCGTCGGAAATGACGATGATGTTGCGGCGGTCGCTCAACAGCCCCGTGCTTTCGGCAAATTTCTGAACCGTTGTCAGAAACAGCCCGCCGCTTTCGCGTCCGCGCAGGTTTTGCCCCAGCAAGTCGCGGTTTTCGATTTGAACAATCGCGTCGTCGTTAATGAATTTTTTGGCGTTCAGGAATTGCCCCGACAGTTGGTCGTCCAAATCGATGCGGTCGGATATGATGAGAATCGTCGGGTTGTTCAGTTCGGACGACCGCATCAGCTTGCGGCACAAAAACAACATGGTGAAGCTTTTGCCGCACCCCGTCGCGCCGAAATAAGTCCCGCCTTTGCCGTCGCCGATGCGGACGTGCTTTAAAATGTTGTCGTACAGCTTGTTTGTCGCATAGTATTGCGGGGAACGGCAAACGATTTTCAACGCTTTGCCCGATTTGTCCGGAAAGTAGATAAAGTCGCGCAGAACGTCCAACAGCGTTTTACGTTCGAACAGCTCGTCCAGCATCGCGTAAAGGGCTTTAACGCCGTCAGCTTCTTTTCCCGTGCCGCGCCAGGGATAAAAGTTGTTCAAATCGGCGAATACGGAACCCGCTTTTGTGTTCACGCCGTCGGAAACGACAACGAAAGCGTTGTACTTGTACAATTCGGGAATGTCGCGGCGGTAGCGCACGGTCAACTGTGTGAACGCGCTTTCGATGGTGACGTCTTCGTTGACGGGCGTTTTCAGCTCCATAACGACCAGAGGCAAGCCGTTGACGAACACGATAACGTCGGGGCGGCGGGTTTCGGACGCGCCTTGGATTGTAAATTGATTGACGACTTTGAAAAGGTTTTTGTCGGGGGCGTCATAGTCGACAAGACGCAACAAAACGTCCTTGTCCGCGGGATCGTCGCGATGAAAAACGACGCCGTCGGAAACCCGGCGCAAGATGTCGCGGTTTGAATCGTACAGCGCACTTTCGCCGGCGGAAAAATTGTCCAGAGTTTTAACGAACCGCGCGCGCTCCGCTTCGGTCAGTTCGGGATAGCGGGCTTTCAGATAAGCAAACAAATCATCGCGGATAAGCACGTCGTGCAAATCGCGGTCGATGTCGTCGCCCTGAACATAAACGAAGCCGTTTTCCGCTAATCGGTCAACGACGATTTGTTCCAAAGCCGCTTCATCAAACCGCCGCATCGTAAAAAATTCCTTTATTTGTTGACGAACCCGTTGTTCGCCAGTTGTTCGACCACGCCGCGAAACAAACCGGGGTTTGAAAATGAAAACGCATATTTTCTATCCGATTCCGGCGTTTTTTGCAACAGTCCTTGCTCGGTCATTTTCTTTACAAGATAAATGATTTGATGATCGGCTTTTTTCCCGGCGAAGATTTCCCGCAAATCGCTTACTTTAAACGAATCATGCTTCAAAGAATAACCGAGAACGGTATATTCATCATCTTTAACCAGATGATAGTCCTTTGCGTATTGTATCGTCGGGATCAGAATTTTATCGTTTAAATATGCTTTGTCCAGCAACTTGTTGATTTTGGACATTTCGGCTTCCAATCCCCGCAGCACATAATCGCACCAAAACAGCGCGCCCGCTTCCGTCCCTTTGTCCGCTTCCGCCAAAGCTTCAAAGTATTTGTTTCTGTCGGAACAAAAAACGGCTGTCGGATTCATCAAGGATATTCTGTCAAATCCGTTTTTTTTCAACATGGCATAGGTCAGCAACCGCGCCACGCGTCCGTTTCCGTTGTCGAAAGGGTGAATCCATAAAAAGCGGTGGTGAGCTACGGCGACTTTCAGCAGACATTCTTGATAGACAACTTTGCGCGCGATAAAATCCAGCAATTCCGACATATATTCCTGTACTTTCACGCTTTCGGGCGGCGTATGGTCGGCGCGGGTGATTTTAACGTTCGACACGCGGTAAGCTCCGGGGGACGAAGATCCTTCATTGGTCAAATCGCATGACAACATGCTGTGCAGTTCTTTGATAAAACGTTCGGAAATCGGAAAATTCGTATCTGCGGAAAAACATTCGTCGATATAGGAAATGCACTTTTCAATATTCTGAATTTCCATAAAAGATTGCGTTCTTTTATCGCCTTCGATTTTGTCTTGGATATAATCGGACAAAGTCGTTCTGTTTCCCTCGATACGGGCGGAACCCAAACTTTCAAAAATTTGAAAGACCGTTTTTAACTGATTGAAAATCAGCAACGGGACATCGCCGACTATTTCTTTGTCCCGCATTTTTTCCAAATTGATGATGCTGGAAACAACGGGATCCGCAAAGTTCGGTCGCGGAATTTTCAATTCGATATGACGGAACATTCAAACCTCTGAAACTCATAATTCAACTTGTTGAAAGTAACACTTTTTTATCAATTTGTCAACAAATCAGCCACATTGGCGGCTGTGGATAAAATTTCAAAACTGACAAATACATTTTTTGAAACTGATAAAAACGCTTTTTTTTCAAAGAAGATGCGTGACATGGAATTTTTTTATGTGGAAGCGGCTTTCTGCCTTAACAATTTTTGCGTCAATTCGACTTCATCATCAAACATAGCGGCTATGATTTTATAGTCGGATAATTTTCCGGCTACATAAGGCGCACCTGTATTTGTCCTGACCAATGCTGTTGAGTAAGGGGATAAAATCAATGGTATTTGTGTCGCGCGCCAAAAAGGAATAATTTTATCATCTTTCTTCAAGTAAATTTCGTTTATAATCTCACTGCGGTTTTTATTATTGATGATTGCAAAATCACGCAAATGCGCTCCCTCGGAAGATTTTTCTCCATATATTATGGGCATAGAAAAAATCAAATCATGCCCTGTTTTTTCGTTTTTGTCATCTTGGGCGATTTTTGTTGTAATTTGAGATAAACGAACGCCCAAAAATGAAAGAATCAAAACAAGAATAGCGTTTATTACACCCCACATCTCATACCTCGATTTCACCGTTCATCAATTTGGGCAGTAGAGCGTCGCGGGTGGCGGACAGCGTGCGGATTTGTTCGGCATTATTTTTGATTTTACAGAACAGAACATCTGCAACTTCTTCAAAAGAAGATAACAATTCCGTTCTTGGGCAAACAAACGTTTGAGCATATGCCGCATCACGATTAAGCCCCGGCACAGCAGAATCTCCTGCCAAATTCTGTAATTTTAAAATTTTTAATAGAAAATAAGCAAAATACCAACACGCCCCTTCTTTTAAAAATTGCACATAGAAAACAGTATCAATCGGATAAAAATCATAATCGCACCAGATAAAACTACCGACAGTTCCTTTCCGTCCAACGACAATTCCAGGAGCTTTCACCAAGCTTTCATTATGCGTCCCTATTTGTCCGCTTGAACCATAAACAGGAACAGAACCAGAAACTCGATCATTTTCTTTTAATGCTTTTCCATAAGAAAGAATCAGAAAATCCCCTAATTTTTTCTTTTCCCAGCCGAGGGGGAGGTTGTCGGGGGTAAGGGCGGAGGGGAAAAGGGCGTACAATTCGGGCGTGATGTGGTATTTTTCGCACACTTCGGATTCGGGCGTTCCGGCGGCTTTGGCGCGGACGATATCGAAATCGACGAACCAAGATTGAAACACGGCTTGCGCCATTTGTTCCAAAACCACGTTTTCCCGCCGCAACACGTCAATCCGATCGTCCAACGCCCCCAATATCCCCGCTATCCGCTTCTGCACATCAAGAGGCGGGAGTGGGATTTCCAAGTTTTTTACATCAGTTTGTGTAATCAAAGGTTGCGTTGAACCTCGATTTAACGCTGTGAAATTTGACAATTTAAGGATATAAAAAACAAAATCAAAATTCGCCCTTTTAGGACTTATAAGTAACGCGTTGTCCGAAACCCAACAAGGCTTTTTTACACGATAAAGCGTTCCTATCGTTCCGACTCTTCCTGTTAATATAACGGGTTCATCAAGAAGAGTTTCGTTCGTGAACCACGAAATACCATTCCCACCGTACACTGGAATAGGGTACTCCTGTGATATATGCGTTTCTTTGCGTAAAGGACGCTTTCCCGTGGATATACTGCATATATCTCCAAGCTTAACTGTTTTCCATTCGACCATCTTCTTTTTCCTCATCAAAATAAGGTTGATTTATTATTCTTTTATTGGGAACTTTGAATAACAGTTGAAAAATATTATAAAAAAATAAAAGTATTGCCGCACATAAAAATAAAATAATATAAAATATTACAAAATAATCACCAAGAACTTTCCCTTCTCGCGGCAACATTGAAAACAAATATGTAAAACAGAACCAAGCCACTGCCGGTATAAAAATAAATTCTCTCATACGGGGGCGAGTAGCCGTATATTTTATTATTTTTGGCATATCAGCCGCACTGCACTCAAGTAAAATCTTGGGTGCGTCAGTTAAAATTGACACATCAACAATCTGATTTTTATCAAAATAATCGAATAAAATTACATATTCTTTTTCGCTTTTTCGCTCCAATCTAAAATTAGCCCCAGGTTTATGAACGTGCATATCTATATGTAAAATCTCTCCTTTTAAAGATTTTATATTCATATTATTTGAATACATGTCCTCTTTTCTAAGGGCTTTAGATCCATTGTTGAACGCTCGATATGTTATTTTTTGTATAAAGCGTACCTCTTTTCCATTATAAAATATATTCAAATTTTCTTTTAAATCGTCATTTACATATAAAGGGAAGGTCTTTTTTTCTATATATCCTATTTTATATGCAGAATTTTTATAGAATCCGTATATTGTATAGATGGTTCCAATAATACCAAATAAAGTTATAACATTTTCAAAATTCATTAAAAAACTCATTAATAAATTGTTTTGCCAGCAAATGACTTGCAACGATAGCCACGCAACTTTCAATTTTTGATATAAAATTATACCTTGTGAAGTCTAAAAGTATTAACATAAGTTTTATCTTTTCTGTCTTACATCGTGTATATAAAGCGCATACGGCGCAAACAGCCACCGTAACAGCAGAAGCGGCTTCAATAACGTCTTTCCAATTTTCTTGAAACCAACACAAAAGCACTATCATACTTTCAATTCCCTGATTTTTTCAAAAATCAATATCGCCAAGTTTCCCCATTCCTCTTCATTTTGCTGCCGTAATTCCAACACCTCTTTTAGCAAATCACCGTATTCTTTTTTATATTTATCTTCCATAAGTTCACGCGCATATTCCCGAGCTTGAAACATCTCGTCTGTCTTTTCATGCAAGTTTTTATAAATACTCTCCAGTTTTACTAATTTACGTTCAACATTTTCGTCCAGCAGGACTTTTGCTTTGCTCTGCAATTCATGAATTTTGGGTAACAACAGCCAATGATTCTTTTGCGGATCTTCGGCTATTTCATTCATAGTTGCATGATTTGGACTTTGCGCGATTGAACCGATTTTCTTTACTTCCGCCCAAAAATCCAATCTTTTTTCAAGCAAAGACAAATTATGCTGTCGTTTTTGAAGAATCCCCTGCCAAATCGCCACGCCGATAGCGATAAAAGCTGCAACAACAGGACCAAGGGCGGATAAATAATCAATCCATGTAGTAGAACAACACGTCATATTTTATTTTCCCCTCCTTAAATGGATTGCGTCGCCCGCTGTCGCGGACTCGCAATGACGATCAAAACCGCCTTTCCTTGTTGTTATGCGAATCTGTCGCGTCGCGCCGTCGGCACTTCCCGCGGTTTCAATCTTTTATCAAAATATATCTTATGGCAGAAAAAGTATCAATAAAAAGTTTTAATCTTTTTCACTTTGCACGATATAGTACTTTTGTTTTATATTTTCGCAAAATTGTTCGGGGATTTGATTCCGCGCGAATATATCGACGCGCGCGTCAGCACAGGCGATAAAATTTTCAACCGCCGACGGAAAAATATCGTTTCCCATTGCCAATCTGAAAATATTGTTGATTGTCAATTCTTCGTCCGATTTTCCGTAGGTTTGCTTTAAGTACTTTTTCATCAGCTTCCAAGCCGTTTCCAAAGTATATTCATACCTTTGAACGCAGGAATCGGCGATGATGGAGGTCAGCTCGTTTTCCTTGTTATTTTGGTAAGCCGCCCATGCTTCCCGTAAAGGTTTCAACGATTGACGCAAAGCGTCGATTCTCAATTCCGTCATCGTAAAATCCGCCTTTAGAAATCTTTTCCGAATATTTTAGGCTACCGTCCCGTTTTTGCCAAGTTCGATTTGTTCATCAAACGCCGAGATAGAGGACAATATGTCACACTTTCCAGCCGATGCTTGCCAGCTTGTCCCGAATATCCGATTGCAAAGCGTCGGATTGCGCGAACAGACTTGACAGTTCGGCGGTCAAGCGCGTCATTTTGGCGTCAAACGGTTCGCCGTCGTCGGCTTGTTCCGCGATTCCGACATAGCGTCCGGGCGTCAGAACGTAGTCGTTCGCGGCGATTTCCGTCAAATCCGCCGATTTGCAGAAGCCTTTGATATCCTGATATTCGGGCGATTTTTTGCGCCAGTTGTGATAAGTCGCCGTGATTTTCGCGATGTCTTCGTCCGAAAAGTCGCGGTGAGTCCGATCCGCCATAAAGCCGACGTTGCGCGCGTCGATGAACAGCGTTTCCTTTCGATCGCGGTTTTTGCGGATAAACCACAGGCAAGCCGGTATCTGCACCGTAAAAAACAGCTGCGACGGCAGGGCGATCATACATTCGACCAATCCCTTTTCAATCAATGCGCGGCGGATTTTGTCTTCGCCGCCCGTGGACGAGCTCATCGACCCGTTCGCCATGACAAAGCCCGCAACGCCTTTGTCGCTCAGCTTGGACAGCATGTGCAAAATCCAACCGTAGTTGGCGTTGCCGGCGGGCGGCACGTCAAACCCGTTCCAGCGCGGATCGTCCGTCAGTTCGCTTTCGGCGCGCCATTCCTTCAAGTTAAAAGGCGGATTTGCCAGAATGAAGTCGGCTTTCAGGTCCTTGTGCTGATCCTTGGAAAACGTGTCCGCCGGCATCGCGCCGAAATCCGCGGAAATACCCCGAATGGCAAGGTTCATTTTCGCCAGCTTCAACGTCGCGGAGTTTTGCTCTTGCCCGAAAATGGCGATGTCGTTTGTTTCGCCGCCGTGCGCCGCAATAAACTTCGCCGATTGGACGAACATGCCGCCCGAACCGCAGCACGGGTCGTACACGCGTCCTTTGAACGGCTCTATCATTTCGGTCAACAGACGGACGATGCACTTCGGCGTGTAGTATTCGCCGCCCTTTTGCCCCTGCGACGCCGCGAACTTGCCCAAGAAATACTCGTACACCCGCCCGAACAGGTCGAAATCGTGCGCGTCGATCTTGATTTGATTGACGATGTCCACCAGCGCCGCCAGCTTTGACACGTCCATCGTCAAACGCGAATAAAAGTTGTCGGGCAGCGCGCCTTTCAAAGCGTCGTTGTTCTTTTCGATTTCAGCCAAAGCCGTGTCAATCAGCAGAGGCAAATCGGGCTTTTTCGCGTTTTCAATCAGATACGACCAGCGCGAAACGGGCGTCAGGTAAAAAACGTTCTCGCTCATATAAAAAGCGGGATAGTCGATGTATTTTTCGCGCCCCATGGCAATCAGTTCGGCGCGGCGCGCGTCGAATCGGTCACCCGCATATTTCAGAAAAATCAACCCCAGACAGACGTTCATATAGTCGTAAGAAACCACCGTTCCGCGCAGTTTGTTTGCGGAATCCCCCAGCAGTTCTCCCAACGATTTTTCAGCTTTTTTGATTTGTTTGGGCATTTTGAGCAATCCTTTTACCATCAATGTTCAAAGATTAGATAATCCGGCTTCAAAACGCAACAGGAGAATGATTCTTTTGTAATAAAAAGCAAATAATAAATTAATGCAGAATCGTCTTTTCAAAGGGCTGTTTCTTTATAAAACAAATCGCTTTCCGCTCTCGGAGAAAAAAATTGCTTTTTTATGACGCAAAAAAATATCATACGCCGCAGAACAATCTCCCGCGTTTTTGAAGGGACTGACAGTATCCGTAAAAAGATCAGCGTTCCGCCGCAGTTTTCCGGCGCAGGGCGTCCGTCACGGAACGCACGCCGAACGCCTGTTTGTCCGATTTCCGTTTCAGACTTTGCAAAATGTCGGCGGACACTTTGCGCGTTGACGAAAAACGTCCCAAAATGTTCGCGCAGACTTTGCCCAGTTTCCGTTTCAGCTTGCTTGCCTTGTCGTAAATGCGGATCCCCAGACACGCCGCGGCGGGATTGTGAAAGAACGGTTGGGGCGGCAATTTCAAATCCGCTTGTTTCAGCGCTTTGTACGCGAACAAAACGCAGTTGCCGGAAAACAGCTGGTATTTCGGGGGATTTTTCTTTTGTTCTTCGGCAAAGTTTTGAATCTTGTCGTACTGGCTTTGCGTGATGTCGTAGACCATCTTGTCGTCGTGGGCGGATTTGGAATCGTCGCCGACGTATCCCTGATATTTGCCGCTGAGCAGCAGGTGAAGCCGTTTTTCCAGCGAAATGTTTTCGTTGCCGGGCAATCCCGCCGCCGAATGGAATCCGTAAAACGTTTCCTTGCCGTTTTTGTCCGTGATGCTGAAATAGGCGTGTCCCGTCGTCGCCCCGACGTCGTTGTCGCGGTTCATGACTTTGTTTTTCAAATGCGGGGGAATCATCACGGCGGGGGATTCGACGTACAGCGTCGCCTTGCACGGCGCGTCCGCCGCCGCCGCGTGTTGTTCAGTCCGTTTCATTTTCATCGCCCTCCGTGTCGTCGGTCAGCGCCAGCACGGTCGCCAAAGCGTCGTGCAAAGCGTCGATTTTCATTTGGTTGTCCAAATCCTTTTCGCCCAGAATTTCGCCGACCCAGCGGTATTCCTCCGCCTGTTCCCAACCGTCGGGCAGACGCCAGAAAAAATCGACCAGCGTCATCATGTCCGATTCGGTTTCAAAGCCGCCGTCCGCCGCCGCCTGACACGAATCGATCAGTTTGTTTTTCAGCGTTTCGTCGTCCGTTTCCCGCGTTTTTTCGGGGAAAGTCGCCCTCAGATACCGCATGCCGCGGTGAATGAAGCGTTCGGCTTCCAGTTCCTGTTGTGTCGACATGAACAATCCTTTGTTGTTTTTCAAAGTGTGCCAGAAAAAGCGGCGTTTGAAAAGAATTTTTTGTCTATTTTTCCGTCTTTTTTCCGAACAGGACGGCGTCGGATTCGATTTGCAGGGCTTCGGCGGCGTCTGCGCGGTCGCGTTCGTCGCCGGACAGCGCGGTTTTGTTCGCTTCGGCAATGTAGCTTTTACGGATTCTGACCGCCGCGAACAGCCAAATCACGGAAAAAAGCGCGCCGGCGACCGGCAGCAGCTTTTCCACCATCACGGCGTCGTTTTCCTGCCAGCGGCGCAGCAAAATGATCGTGACCGATCCGACGACGCCGCCCAGCGGATTCAGTACCCCTTCCAGCAAAGTGCGGATCTTGGCGCGCGCCAGACGGGCGAACACGTTGAACGACACCTGAACGGAATTGGACTGGATCGACATGCCGATCAGCGTCTGCATAAACATCGTTCCGACGATCGGGTACAGCCCCGGCGACCACAAAACGACGGCGAAACACAGAATTTGCGAAACGGGCAGAAACAGGAAACCGCCGCGGACGCCGGTGAATTTCAACAGTTTCGATCCCAGAAAAGTTTGAATCAGCAGGGCGGTGACGTTGGCGACCGTCGTGTATCCGCCGTAAAACGACGCCATTTCCTCCGGCGTCGAATAGGTCTTGTCCAGCGTTTTGGCGTAGCAGAAATCGATGATCGTGCAGACCAGCCAGAACGACATGAAAATAACGCTGAGATTCAGCGCGAACGCGGATCTTTTGTAATAAGCGAAGCCTTCTTTGAAATTGGCGATCAAATCGGCGGGGGTGATTGTTGTCCGCGCCGTTTCCGGCTGCGGCGCGCGGCGTTTCAGCAGGCGTCCCAGAACGACCGTCAGAACCATGGCGGCGGCGACGCACGCGCCCCACGTCGCGACCAGCGACCGCGCGGACAGAATTTCGGGCAGGCGGTTGGCGGCGAATCCGCCCGCGATGCCGCCGATCAGGGGCGCGGTCGTCAGCAGCGGATAGATTTCCGCCGCACTTTTCGGGCTGAACGTGCGGTTGATCAAATTCCAGGTCTGAATGATGTAGATGGACGGCACGGAAATGATCAAAACCGCCAGAAAAATCAGCAGAGCTTCGAACCCGTTTCGGGAAAAGGCGCCGGGCGCGTTCAGCACCGCCAGATCCGCCGCCAGAACGCCGATGAACGACGCGAAGGAAAGCTGCATCAGCTTTTCGCCCGACAACAAATCGGCGAAGCACATCAGCGCCAGATTCAAAACAAACGATCCCAGCGCGGAAAACAGGAAAAACAGCGACAGGGACCGCGTTCCCGTTTCTTTGATCAAAATGGAATAGACGCCCGACCACCCCGCGCCGTGCCCGAAGTTGATCAAAAACAAAACGCCCCAAAACAGAACCGCCAGCACGCGGACGTCCCGCCCGTATTGTTTTAAACTCATGGCGTCACCCGTAAAAATTCCGTGACCGCGTTCGCGGGATACGACGCGCTTTTGTCAAACGGCAGACGTTCGACGATCGGAACGGGCTTGCCCGCGGGGGGCGTGTCGCCCCACTTGCCGCCCGCGCTCCACACGATCGGGGCGGCGGACAGGCGTTCGGATTTCAAAACGTCTTTGGCGATGATGACGGCGAACGCGTCGGGCGTTTCGAAAATCAGGTGCTTGCCCGTCGCGGCGACGCCGAAGCCCCTCATTTCGTTGATGTCGGTCTGAACTTTGCCCGTTTTGATGTGGCGTTCGTACAGAACCAGCGCGTTGACGCGCCTGTCCGCGGCGACGGGAGGCAGGTGCCAAAACGACAGATAGTGCGGTCGGGCGGATTTTTCGGCGTTTGAAATCAAAATCGCGAAGTCCAAGCCGCCGTTGCTTTGCAGGGCGTAGCCCGACTTGTCGATTTTGAAATAGCGGAAATTCGCGTCCTCGCCCGCGTAAAAAGCGCGCAGACTGACGTTGTCGCCGCTTTGCGCCAACAGCCGCATGCCGTCCGGCAGGGCGGCGGCAGGAGAGGCGTCTTCAAACGCGAACCGCGCGCCGGCGTCCAGAATCGCGGCGTCCGTTTTGCGCGGCAGAACGGGCAGAACGACGTCGCCGCCCGTCGTGTCGACGGCTTGCCGGAACGTTTCCGACAGCCCTTTTTCGCCGAACTGCTGGAACAGGCGGACGCCGATTTCGCCCTGTCCCCGAAACAGCCGCAGGACGCCGCCCGCTTCGCCGGTTTTCAGCGAATAGACCGCGCCGCTTTCCGCGCGGATTTCGCGTCCGTCGGGGGCGGGGGCTATAACGGCGCGCCCGTCGCTGTTTTCGACGGTTTCCGGCAGTTTGGAGGCGTCGAACCCGCTGAATTTATAAACCAGCGTCGACCACGGAGGCATTTTTTCGATTTTCAAGACGTCGTTTTCCCAGCGCGCGCCCGCGGGTTCTCTGCCGAACGCCAGCCGCCGCCGTTTCGGGTCGTACCGTCTTAAATCCGCCGTAAAGGATTCGCTTCGCGCGCCGACGTTGACCACCACCAGCGCGGCTTGGCGTTTGTTCGTCAGCAGATAGGCGTAGATTTTGTCGTTGCCCGTGTCGACGGCGTCGCGGCGTCCGTGGAAAAACAGGGCGGGGTTGTCCCGTTTCAGTTTGAGCAGGGCGCGGTAGTGGTTCAAAAGCGACGATTCGTCCTTTTCCTGCGCGCGGACGTTGAAACGCGCGTAGTCGTCCGTGATCGGAACGACGGGGGCGTAGGACGTCGTGAAGCCGCCGTTTTTCGAATTGTCCCAAGCCATCGACGCGACCGTCGCGTGAAACCATTTGTTTTTGAAATCGTTGAAGTCGGAAAATCCTTTGATGCCGATTTCGTCGCCCGCGTAGATCTTGACCGCGGCGGGCGTCAGCGTCAGCAGGGACGCGGCGGCTTTCAGCTTGTCGGGCGTCGGATCGCGCAGACGCGTCGCCAGCCGCGCGCCGTCGTGGTCCGAATGGTAAAACAGGCGGCTGTCCAGCGGCGTCATCTTGTACGTCTGCGGATTGGAAAAGAACGAATGCAGGTAGGGGGCGGACAACAGTTTGTTCAAATCCGTTTCGTGGTAGGGGTACACGTCGTTGATGAACGTCGGATCGAACATCAAATCGAACATTTCGCGGTTCGGCGCGACGTAGGCGATGTCGTTCGGAATGGGAATCGATTCCGCGATCAGGATTTTGTCCCTGCCGTATTTTTCCGCGACGTGGCGGCGCAGTTCCCGCCAGAAAGCGAAGTTTTCCGGCTGGTGGTACTGCTTTTTGACCCCCGGACCGTTCATGAACAGATGCTTCGTCGCGTCGATTCTGAACCCGTCCGCGCCCGCGTCCAGCCAGAAATCGATGACGGACAAGACGTATTCGCGCACCGCCGGATTGTGATAGTCCAAAAACGGCGAATTGCCCCACAGCGAATAGTAATATCCCCCGTGCGGCAAAGGTTTCCACGGCGTTGATTCGAACTGTTCGCCGTAATCGTTGAAATTCATCCAGTCGCCCGCGGGGATTTCGGGGGCGGTGATGATCCAGTCTTTGTATTTGCTGTCGGGGTTGTTCAGAACGTCTTGGAAAAACGGGTGTTGAACGGAAATGACGGTCGTGATGAAATCCAAAACGACGTGCAGTCCGCGTTTGCGCGCTTCGCGCGTCAGGGTTTTGAAATCGTCGATCGTGCCGTAGTCGGGGTGGACGTTTTTGAAATCCGTGATTTCGTAGCCGTACTGGCTGCGCGGCATTTCGGGGACGTTCAGCGCGGGGGCGATCGGCAGCGTGTGAATCACGTTGACGTTCAGGCTTTTGATATAGTCCAGCTTTTCGGTCAGCCCCTTTAAATCGCCTTTGCCGTCGCCGTTCGCGTCGTAAAACGATTTGACAAAGACGTGATACATCGACACCGTTTCATACCACGGGTATTCCGCTTTTCCGAAACGCCACACGGCGGCGGCGACCGCCAGAACGGCGAAAGCGAGAACGGCGGAAACGCGAGAACGGCGGAAACGCATGAAAAGCCCCTGTCAAATTTAAAACCGCGGACAGGATACAGGACTTTCGGTCAAAAGGCAATCACTTGCTCCGTTCCAGCGCCAGCAAATCCTGTTCGGCGTCCGAAACCAGCTCCGCGCGCGCCTTGTAGTTCGACAGGTCGCCGTGCGTGTTGATGTCCGTCAGGGGCAGGTCGTCCTTTAACGGGATTTCCCTGATGTAATCGGTGTGTTCGATCAAAGCGGGCGTCCAATGCGCGTCTTCGGGAACGGGCTTGGCGACTTTGAACAGGTCGCGCGGCCACAGAACGGGATTGCGGCGGGTTCCGTCGAACGTCGGCAGAACGACGGGCGGGCGTTTCGATTTCGCGTCGAAAGCGTCGATCAGGCGGTTGATGTATTCTTCGGTGAACGCGGGCATGTCGGCGGGCAGAATCACCGCCCCCGCGATGTCGGGCGGCAGCACCGCCAGCCCCAGACGG
>SAMEA104315426__coassemble_744_pt1 | contig 14667 bp, 13 predicted proteins | sample SAMEA104315426__metabat2_low_PE_019 | metagenome-assembled genome bin SAMEA104315426 (sample SAMEA104315426) | gut metagenome | biome: Monkey gut; feature: monkey-associated habitat; material: faeces | place: China | collected 2013 | reverse complement strand
GGGTACAAGGCGGGACGCTTTTCCTTTAACGTCAAGGGCGGGCGGTGCGAAGCCTGTCAGGGCGACGGCGTTTTGCGCATCGAAATGCACTTTCTGCCCGACATGTACGTGCAATGCGACGAATGCAAAGGCACGCGCTACAACCGCGAAACGCTGGAGGTCAAATACAAGGGCAAATCCATCGCCGACGTTCTGGACATGACGGTGGACGAGGCGGTCGCGTTTTTCGACGCCGTGCCGTCGATTAAAAACAAGCTGGCTCTGTTGCAGCGCGTGGGGCTGGGATACATCAAGCTGGGGCAGTCCGCGACGACCCTTTCGGGCGGCGAGGCTCAGCGCATCAAATTGTCCAAGGAACTGTCCAAAAAGGCGACGGGGCGCACGGTCTACATTTTGGACGAACCGACGACCGGACTGCATTTCGAAGACATCGCCAAACTGCTGGACGTCCTGCACCAGCTGGTGGATCAAGGCAACACGGTCGTCGTCATCGAACATAATTTAGAGGTCATTAAAACCGCGGACTGGATCGTCGATATGGGACCCGAGGGCGGCAACGGCGGCGGAACGGTCGTCGTCGAGGGAACGCCCGAACGGGTCGCCGAATGCGAACGGAGCTATACGGGCAAGTATTTGAAAAAATATTTGAATCAGCGGCGGTAAAAAATTCCCCCGTCCGGCAAAGGGCGGGGGATTATCCGTTCCGGCGGACGTCATTCGACGCCCAGCGCGCGGATCAAAGCGGACGGATAGTCGCAGTTTAAAATCAGCGGGATCAACGCCGCGGGCGTCCGTCCCGTCATTTTCGCCAGCGTTTCCAGCGATTGACCGCCGCCGTTCGCCGCGTCGTAGGACAGGGAATCGAAATTTTTCGACACAAACATTTTCAGTTTGTTTTCGGGCAGGTTTTCTTCGCCTTTTTTAACCATGTCGACGAAAAACTGATTCGGCGCGTACGACCAGATCGTTTCGTTCGACGCGTCGGTCGAAAATCCCGTCGTTCCCGTAATCATCAAAACGGCGAACACGCCGTCCAGCACGCCGCCCATGCCGATTTGCGAATTTAGCATAATGCTTTGGTCGACGTAGCCGTCTTTGCGCGCCGTCAGCAAAACGGGCGAGTTCGTGCGCTCCAGCTGAATGGTCGCCGGCGTCGTTCCCAGCAGAACCCCGTTGCGCAGGATTTCGACGCCGCTTGGGGCGCTGTCGACCAGAATGGTTTGCCGTTGACCGCAAAACAGCGTTCCGCACGCGGAAACGGCAAAAAACGCTAAAAATAAGAAAAGGCGCGTATGTTTCATCGCTTGAAAACTCCTTTTAAAATGAGATTTGAAGCATAACAAAAAAGCGGAATGCTTAAAAGCTAAAAAGGTTTCCCGCGCCGTAAAAACGGCGGGCGCGCTACAGGCGCAGTCCGGACGCCGAAGTGCGCGCGAACGAATAAAGCAGGCAAATCGCGGAAAAAGCAAACAACAGCAAAACGGCCAGAGCGACGTGTTTCATCGCATTCCCCTTTTATTCAAATCGTTCTAATTAAAATGTAGAAAAATTTTTTCAAAAAATCAATACAAATCAAAAGTTGCACCGCTCTTTCGCGCGCAAAGGGATTTTCCGACGGGGCGATCCGCCGGATTTCAATGAAAAGGGCGTCCCCGCAGGCGGGATTTTATCCGAACACCTTGTCCAATTTCTGTTCCAGCGAGCCGTTTCGGGCGGCGGGGAGAGCGTCGTAGAGTTTGAAATTGTGTTTGCGGTCGGCGGCGTTTTCGTCAAAGCCCAGAATGAACGCGATCGCGATTCTGTAAATGATTTCGGTCGGCGCCAATCCGAACATCTGTTTTGCGAAAATATGGTCGAGCCGGTCATTCCCGTCGGGATATAGTTCTTTCATTTTTTCGCTGTTAAACAGGCGTTTGACGATTTCCGTAATATACAACCCCGATTTCATATACAAGTCGATGAACGTGTGATCTGGATTGCCGAAACACCCCGGATTTTCGTTTTCGAGCAAATCGACCATTTCTTTGACGACCTTTTTCGGCGTAAAGATTTGGTTGTTTTTTTGCGGCGGAATGTAATCGAAGATGTCTTCCGCGTTCGTGTCGTCAAAATAATTTGCCAGTTTTTTCTTCAAAGTCAGAAACTCTTTGACGGAATCGTTAAAGACGACGGGATCGAACAAGTGCCCGTTAAAGTGTTTCGTTTCGCCCGTTTCTTCGTCGGTATAGTCGCCGCCGTCGCGCAGGAAGCGGAATTCTTTCAGGCTGATTGTCGTGACTTCTTGGAACACGGCGTCGGGAATGACGGTGTCGAAGTTTTCAAGCGTCGTTTCGTCCGTTCCGTAAGCCATCAGGAAAGAGGGAATCGTTCTGGAAAATCCGCGCAAGTGATCTCTGACATCGTTTTCGATTTTGTCTTTTTCCTTTTGCCGTTTGTCGGTTTCAACGGCTTTAACGGTGATTTCGGCGGATTCTTTTGTGATTTCGGGCGCACTTTTCTGTAAAGCGGCGACGAAGGTTCCCTTGTTTTCCGCTTGCTTGTGGTCGTAAGCGGCGTTGATTTTCGCGACATCGGCGGGCGCGGCGTTTTCAAGTTCTTTTTTGCGCTCCAGTTCAATGACCTTTTTCTGAATTTTATAATTGCCGTAATGGCGTTCCAGAACGGCGTCCGTTTTGTTTTCGATCTGACGGACAACGGCTTTTTCGGTCGATTTCGTCATTTCCGTGCCGTAAGAATCCTTGACCGTCTGAACAAGGTTTTCTTTGATGGTCGTCTTGAAAGTATCTTTCAGTTTCGCAAAGGGATCCTCTTTTTCCGATTCTTTGCTCATCAATTCGGAAACGGTCTGTTTCAGGTCGTCGGCGACTTTATAGATTTTATCCCCGAACAGGCTTTGCGCCTGACCGATAACGGTTTGTTCGGGCAATTCGACTTCGCCGTCGTCGTTAAGGGATAAATCGTCTTTTGTTTGATCGGTGACGTTGACGACGTGGTCTTTGACGACTTCAAAGCGGTTGATGATGTCGATGACGTCTTTCGGCGCGTTGAAGATATTGCCGATGTTTTGGAAAAGGAAGTTGCACATAAAGCCTCGGCGCACGACTTCTTTCGCGTGGATTTTGCGCGGGACGGAAAGGACTTTTTCAGCGTCGAGCGCGATCATTTCGCCGTCGTCGTCTTCGCCGTAAACGGGGAAGAAGTTCAGCAATTCGCGAACGTGCCGTTTCCGCGTGTCGCCGTCGACTTTGCGGGCGGTCGTGTCCGCGCTTAACCCGTTGGCGAACTGTTCGAAAATATCCAAAGTCCGCGCGGGATCGAAGTCGAACACATAAGCGTTTTCTTTGCGGAACAGTTCGCTTCCGACGGAAAACAGACAGGGGTTTTGGGCGCGGAAAGCCGCCTGCATGTAAAGCGCGGGGCTTTTGACGTTGCTAAGCATCAAAACGGCGGTCCATTCGGGAACCGTGATTCCGGTCGTCAGCTGACCGACGGAAAGCGTGATCGTTTTATCGTGTTGCGCGATAGCCGCTTTTACTTTGTCGTATGATTTTTTGATTTCGTCGTTGTCGTCGATCCTGCCGTCGCCCGCCGCCAAAACGATTTCGTAATCCCCGAAAACCGAATGCGATCTCAGCTTTTCCGCCAAGGCTTTCGCGCTGTCCACGCGGTTCAGCAGCCAAAAAGTGTGCTTTAATTCTCCGCGCAGTTCGGGTGTCGAAAACGGGAATTTTTCCTGATGCGTCAGCGCGTCAAGGAATTTGTCAACGGCGTCCTCATATTTGAATTTTCCGTTGGAAACAGCAAAAAACTCGTTCAAATCGAAAGCGTAATTTTCGTTTTCGCCGTCGTCGTCAAAGTCCGCGCCTTGTTCGACGTGTTCGCGGACGATTTCCGACATCTGATAGGTATAGAGGGATAAACGGGGCAAATCCGCATACGGGTTTTCTTCCTCGCGGGCGGGGTCCCAATTCCGTTTCGCGTTCTGTTCGTCGGCGTATGTCCAGTTGAAAATGGCGGCTTCTTCAAACTTGTCGTTGGCAAGGGCTTTGAACGGCGTGCCGGACAGGTGCAGAGTCCGTTTGCGTTTGATGTTGTCGAACGCCCTATCCGTTTTGTAGGTGTCAACGCCTTCGTGGGCTTCATCAATGATCAGCAAGTCCCAGAGCAATTCGCCGATATGCTTTAATTTATCGAAGTTGCCGCCGAAATAAATCGAACCTTTCAAATCCTGCAAAGAAACGAACTCGATATATCCCTTTGCGTCGGACGGCATATTTTGGCGCAAAACGGCGAAAGGCTTTCCCTGAACGGCGTCAACGCTGCTGATGAAATAATATCCCGATTCCGTGCCGAGGAATTTGACATAGTCGTCATACCACGAATTGGCGATGGCGGGACGGTTGGTGACGATTAAGATTTTTTTCGCGTTCAGTTTTTTGCATAAATCGTAAGCCGTCAGCGTTTTGCCAAAACGGGGCTTCGCGTTCCACAGAAATTCGGGCGCGTCGTCTTCCGAATGACTGTCGAAATAACCGGTCGTTTGTTCAACCGCTTTCGTTTGTTCCGCGCGCAAAGAATAACCGACGGCGGCGTTCGATTTTAAAATCCCGCGGTTTGATTTGAACGAAACGAACAAATCGTGCGACGGCTTCGGTTCGATATGGAACCATTCCGTGTCGGGTTTCCGTTCCACGTTGTTTTTTTGCAGATAGGCGTGAAAATCGTGATCGCGGAACGTGTCGCCCGAACCGTCGTCGTAAATGGCTGTTCCTTTCCACCCCAACACCCATTGCACGTTGGCGGTTTTCGTTTGCTGGTCAATGCGGTCTTCGACCTTTTGTTCCGTGTATCCGATTTTCGTCCACCCGTCGTGTTCGCGGATTTGCGGCGTGGTGTAGGCGTAACACATCGGAACGATTTTTTGCGATGTCTTGATGTTCAGGGATTTTGTCATTACGCCATCTCCTTCACATTTTTTTCGATAAAGGCGATTTCATCGTCGGACAAACCATATTTTGCGTAAAGCTGTTGATCGATTTCACGCACGGATTTCGACCAGTCGATATCGGATTTATCCGTAAAATCCTGCAGGGGGACGTATTTCCAAACAGGTTTATTGCCATTCTGCGTAACTTTTAATACTCCAAGAAGTGCTCTGGCAAATTTTGAACAAATATATTTTTTACACGCAAGAGCTTCTGTGTCCTTTATAAATTTTCCAATGCTTATAAATGTTTCTGTTGAACCTGTTGTAGGATTTTCAACAAAGGGAGATGTAAAAGTTTCTCCAAAATTTCCACTTCCTGTCGCTTGAGGAATTAAAACTTTAAAAAAATTAAGATTATCAACATCATTTACAAAATCTTTTCGTATATATTTGTAAATTCTTTTATTACTTTCTCGCCCAAGTATTTTAATATACTTTTTCCCGTCTTTCGGCTCATTATCAAAAAATATTTCAGGGAGAAGATTAAAAATATTAGAAGACATATCAAAGGCGTGCCCTTCGCTTAACCGCTCTATCGCCCAAGAGTTTTCTTTGTGCATAAGTTCTGTCAATCTATATGAAGTTCGAGAATATACAATGTTACATATTGATCTAAAATTTTTATTAGAAGTAACTTTGCGCATTAAATCGTTTAATTCTCTAAATTGTGTGAAAGTTTTTATAGCACCAAACTCTTTGCTTGAATTACGGTACGTTATAGTAACTCCGCCTTTAATAGGAGTTGAAAGAGAAGGAAAAACTTTATTGCTGTCCGGTTCATAATATAGTGCTTTTAAATGTTCATCATTAAGCATTTTTTCGTTCCACGCTTTTGGCGTCGATCCGGCGTTAAATAAAAATCTGGCAGGGTGAATCATTTCTACGACTGTTGAAATTTTATAAGATTCATCAAGGAATAAATGATATATGGGCGGAGCAAAATTTCGTTTGTTATATTTATCTAATTCTTCTCGAACATTACTTTCATCTTGGTAAGGGGGATTTCCGACGCAAAAATCAAACTTCATCGTATTGATTCCTTTCAGTTCTTTGAATTTCAGGATTTTTTTGCTTCGCCAATCTTTGATGACGCAATCGGTCTGTTCCGCAAACGACGGAATATCGGCGAATAAATCAAGTTGAGGGCATTGTTCGGCGCGAAACGGGACGCAGTCTTTCAACCCGTCCATCTGCCATACGTTCCACGCGATAATATTGGCGATTTGCTTTAATTGCGTCAGGGGCGCGGGCTTGCCGAATTTTGCGACATGATAATCCGCAAACGCGCAAAGCAAATTTTCGCGGGCAAGCAGCAGATTGTCGCCTTGGTATTCGTAGCCGTATGTGCTTTCAAACGCGCGCCGCGCCCAGAAGAACCAATCCGTTTCGTTTGCCGTGTTTTCCGAAACAATCCGCAGTTTCCTGTCCAAAACGCCGATTCTTTTTTCAATCGGCAACGGTTCGCCCGTCGTCGCGTCGTACCTCGACACCAGATAGGGCGCTTCGCCGCAAGTGATTTCCAACCGTCTGGAATCGACGTAGCGCGTCCACGGCGGCGTTTTGCGCCCGTCCGGTTCAAACGCCACCGGTTCCGCCGTCGGCGTCCAGTCATGCCCGTTCATCGTGTTGAACACGTTTTCGCGTCCGAACCATTCGGCGTCGCAAAAATTGTTCATCAGACAGCAAATCCAACTTGGGGTAAAGACTTCCGCCGATTTGCGCGTGCGTTCGCGTTGCTCGGCTTTGGCTTTGGCGACGCGCGGCTGAATGACCGTCGTGTTTTTTCCGGTGATCAGCGACGGCAGGATTTCCTTTTCGGCGGCGTAGGCGGAACCGAGTCTTTCGTAATCGCCGCACGCCCACAAAATGTTTTTGCCCGTCGTTTTGTCCCGCAACAGCAAATCCAGCAAAAACGGGCTTTGATCGCAGATGTCCTGTTCCAAAACGTCAACGGCGGCGGCGCGGTCGTCCGTCCTTTGCCTGTCAACAGTTTTGAAATCCATCGCGAAAATCCCCGAAAATAGCGTCCGCTAAATTCGGTGAAAATTCGCCTTTGATTTCTGCTAATAATTCGGTAAGATATTGTTCAAATTTAGCGGACGCTTCCTCAAAGCCCCCGTTTTTTGATGAAATCGTACAATGTGCCGCTGCTGATTTTCATGGTTTTCGCGATTTTTGTCTTGGTCGCGCCCGCGTTTAACAGGGCGATGATTTTATCCTCTTTCCCGTCCAGAACGTGCCGTTTGTTTTTCGACCCTTTCCGTCGTCCGATCGCTTGCCCGTTCATTTTGCGGCGTCGCAGGGCTTCCTTGGTGCGTTTGCTGATCATTTCCCGTTCCAGTTCGGCGACCAGCCCGAAAGCGAACGCCAGAATCTTGCTCTGCACGTTGTCGCCCAGTTCGTAGCCGTCTTTCACTGTCAGCACTTTCGCGCCGATCTTCATACAATGTTCCAAAATAGAAATGACCATAAACAGCCGCCGCCCCAGCCGCGACAGTTCGGAACAGATAATCACGTCGCCCGATTTTATCCGTTTCAGCAGCTTGCCGAGTTTGCGCTTTTCGGGTTCTTTTATCCCCGACACGCCGTCGTCAATGATCCAGCTTTCGATCGGCAGTCCCCGCGTTCGCGCCAAATCCTCCACGCCGATTTTCTGATTGTCGCAGTCCTGTTTGTCCGTGGACACCCTTAAATATCCATATACCGTCATTTTTCGATTTTCCTTTCGTTGGTTTCAAACGGTCTTTACGGTGGCGCAAAACGCGTCAAAGGGAAACGGCGCGGCGCGAAAATCAAGCATAAAAAAAGACTTTCCGCCCGAAAGCGGAAAGTCCTTTTGATGTCGAAAGAAATCGAAAATTATTTCTTTTCGGCTTCTTTCTTGGCGATCGCGGCGCCCAAGATGTCGCCCAGGGAAGCGCCGGAATCGGTTGAACCGAATTCGGACAAAGCTTCTTTTTCTTCGGCGATTTCGCGCGCTTTGATCGACAGGGAGATTTTGCGCGTCTTGGAATCGATCTGCGTGACTTTCGCGTCGACTTTGTCGCCGACCGCAAAGCGTTCGGGACGCTGTTCGGAACGGTCGCGGGACAGGTCGCCCTTGCGGATAAAGCCCTTGGAACCGTTGACGTCGACTTCGATGCCGTTTTCGGTGATCGCGGAAACGACACCCGTCACGACGTCGCCTTTCTTGATGTCGGAAACGGCGTCGGCGAACGGATCGTTCGACAGCTGTTTGACACCCAGAGAAATGCGTTCTTTTTCAACGTCGACGTCCAGCACTTTGGCTTTGATCACGTCGCCCTTCTTGTAGTCTTTGACGGCTTCTTCGCCGCTCTTGTCCCAAGACAGGTCGGACAGGTGGACCATGCCGTCGATGTCGCCTTCCAGACCGACGAACAGACCGAATTCGGTGATGTTGCGGATTTCGCCTTCAATCACGGAACCCTTCGGGTGCTTTTCGGCGAACGCTTCCCACGGATTGGGCATGCACTGCTTCAAACCCAGGGAAATGCGGCGTTTCGCCTGATCGACGTCCAGAACTTCGACTTCGACTTCCTGAGAAGTGGAAACGATCTTGCCCGGGTGGACGTTTTTCTTCGTCCAGCTCATTTCGGAAACGTGAACCAGACCTTCGACGCCCTGTTCCAGTTCGACGAACGCGCCGTAATCGGTGATGTTCGTCACGCGACCGGTCAGTTTGGCGCCTTTCGGATATTTGGCTTCGACGTTGGACCACGGATCGGCTTCCAGCTGTTTCATACCCAGCGAAATGCGCTGCGTTTCGGGGTTGAAGCGAATGATCTGAACCTTGACGGGCTGACCGATCTGCAACGCTTCGGACGGGTGGTTGATGCGTTTCCAGGCGATGTCGGTCACGTGCAGCAATCCGTCGACGCCGCCCAAGTCGATGAACGCGCCGTAATCGGTGATGTTCTTGACGACGCCGTCCAAAATCTGACCTTCGGACAGGTTTTTAATCAGTTCGGAACGCTGTTCGACGCGGGTTTCTTCCAAAACGGCGCGGCGGGAAACGACGATGTTTCCGCGGGCGCGGTCCATTTTCAAAATCTGGAACGGCTGCGGCGTGCCCATCAAAGGTCCGACGTCGCGGACGGGGCGAATGTCAACCTGCGAACCGGGCAGGAAAGCGATGGCGCCGGACAGGTCGACCGTAAAGCCGCCCTTGACGCGACCGAAGATGACGCCGGTGACGCGTTCGCCGTTGGCTTGGGCTTTTTCCAATTCGTTCCAAGCTTCTTCGCGGCGGGCTTTTTCGCGGGACAGAACGACCATGCCGTCCTTGTCTTCGTAACGGTCGATGAACACGTCGACCTGGTCGCCGACTTTCATTTCCGCGTTAAAGCCGAATTCGCGGCGGGCGATGCGGCCTTCGGATTTCAAACCGACGTCGATCGTGACGAAATCGTCGGTCAGACCGACGATCGTGCCTTTGACGACAGAGCCTTCCAGCCCTTTGTCCTCGCCGAACATTTCGTTGAACAGGTCGGCGAAATTTTCTTTCATCGCCGGAATTTCTTCGGCTGTGTTTTTAGTTACCATAAAATTTAGATCCTTCACAAAAAGTGTATTCTTGCCGTCCGGTTGTGTCCGGAGGTCTGCACGTCGAAAACGACAAAGCCGCCCGTGCCTTGCGGCTTCGCGCCCTGTATACACGAAAATGGGCGGTTTTGCAAGGGATTTCGCAGAACAATAAACGCTTTTCTTTTGCGCGAAAGTTTGGTATGCTGTCCCCGTTTTCAAAGATGAAAACAGGGCGTCAGAAACCCTTTACGATAGAAGTCGCATACGTGTATGGCGACTGAAAAATTATACGCCGAACTCTGCCCGCAGGGCGGGTGTCGGCGTCTATAAGGCTATGCGCGAAAAACGCCGAGCCGTTCCTTCTATCGTACGGTTTCTGAACACTCCGCCCACCTGCAGCAGGTGGGTTTTGTGTTTTTGACTTTAAGGAGTTTCGGAAATGAAAAAGAATTATGTCGCGTTAATGGCTCTGCCGCTGTTGTGCGGGTGTGCTCAGGAAACGGTAATATATGAATATACCGATATCAAAGTCAGTTGGGAACAAAAGGGAAAGGATTGCATTTATAAAGAGGAAGAATATTTGCGTCCGCAAATTAATGCGTTCGGCAATTCTTCTACGATTACATCGGCAAAAACGATTAAATACGGCGCTTTTTCCTGTGAAAAAATCATCGATGCCGAATTGAAAAACAAAACGAACAAGAGCGCGTTGACAAATAATTTCCATCAAATCAACAGCGTCAATAATACGCATGTTGTAACACAACAATTTCAATAAAATGGGCAGAGGAATATGAATGTTAAAAATCTTGTAACTTTCGGTTATGCCGAAAAAGAAGAAATATCCAAAAGGGAATTTGAACAGGCTTGCTTTGAATGGAAAAAATGTGAAAAGGAAGCTAAAGCATACGATGAAGCTAAGGAAAAATTAAATAAAACGACAAACAAGATTATTTCCGTATGCAAGGATAAAAATTTCCAACAAAAAGCCGATGTTGTTTCGGAATCATACAGCCGGTTGCTTCAAAGCAATACATCAATTTTAGTTAAGAATGTTCCGGCAGGACAAAGTGTCGCCGCGGGAGCCGCCGCCGGTGTCGCCGGAGCAATCGGCGCATTCACTTTGATGGGGACTTTTGGCGTGGCGTCTACCGGCGTCGCGATTTCATCATTGGCGGGCGCAGCGGCAACGTCTGCCACTTTGGCGGCTTTGGGCGGAGGTTCCCTTGCCGCGGGCGGCGCTGGAATTTTGGGCGGTGTTTGCGTTCTGGGTGGCGTCGTTGCGGCAATAGCTGTTCCGGGAGCTATGACGTTTAATTCGTATTCGATGAATCGGAAATATGAACAGACAACGGCAGAAATCAAAAAGACTTTGGAAAAAGCTCCCGCTGTTGAAGCGATTCAAAAACAAAAGGAAAAAATGCTCCTTTTGAACGAAAAGCTTGAAGAACGGTATTGCGACTTTAATCAGGGAAATATCACGGCGGAAGAATTGTATGATTCTTCAAAAAAGATGATCGATGAAAAGGCAGGTGAATAAAATGGAATGGAAAGATATTATAGGAAAAACGGTTTATCATAAAACTTTCGGAGAAGGAAAAATAACGTATTGTGATAAGATTCGTATAACAGTTAGATTTAGCGTCGGAGAAAAAAAGTTTTTTTTTCCAAATGCTTTTGAGTATGGACACCTGTCTGAACGGAAAGATCAAGAACTTCTTAAACAACAACGTCAGGAAGAGGAACAACAAGGACAGAAAGAAAAAATAAAAGAAGCTGTTAAATCAAGAAATATTCAAATTCTGTTACATTTTACAGCACTTGACAATCTTGAAGGTATTCTGGAAAAAGGAATACTTTCACTGGCGGAAATGGAAAAACAGGGGATTGCGGCTGTTAAAAACGATGAAAAGCGTTTAGATTTTTGTCCGAATTGTATCAGTTGTTCAATATCGCTTCCCAATGCTCCGTTGCTGTTTAAATTTAGAAAAACGTATTCTGATAGGCAATATGTTATTTTAAAGCTTAAACCTGAGCTTCTATGGGAAAAACAATGTCTTTTTTGTAAAGAGAATGCTGCTTCAAATAATGTTCATTTGGCTTGTGATCTTTCAAAACCTGAAGCACTTGAAAGAATGTTTGGAGATTATGATACAAAGCATACAAGAAAAGGCTTGGAAAATTTGTATGCGGATGGCTTTATTAAAGATAATATGCCGACGCATAATCAAGCTGAAGTTCTTGTGATGGGAAAAATTGAACGGAAGTATATTTCTGGAATATACTTTTTTGAAGAGGATATGAGAAATATTTTGTTTCGTAACAAACTTCTGGAACTTTTTAAAGAAGAATCCGAAACTGATTTTAGTTTCGAAAAAGTACCCGACGATTTTATGCGGCGTTGCAAAAATCCGGAAAAAGCTTTTTGGCAAGACACAAAAAGTGTGCGATCGGACATTAATCAGGATATATATGTTCCATATGATGAAATTTCTTTTTAGACGAAAGGGCTAAGGTTATGGCTGAACGAAAAGTATATGTTCCTACGGTTGAAAAAGTCGGCGTTTCGGAAATTACGATAGAGTTTAAATGGGCTGCTGGTTTCGCGGTATCCCAAAAACAAAAAAATATCCAAGCCTTGCATGAAGCGGCTTGGGAACAAAAGAAGATTAAGCCGATTTTGGAAGTGTCCTCGAAATCTTTGACGGCGGAAGGTATTGCGCTTAGTGCGTTTAATTTGTCATTTACAACCAATAAAGGGCGAATTTTGACGATTGAAACGGCTTTTCAAGGAAGCAAAATGTTTGAGCTTGCTGGTCCGTTTGTGGATCTATATGACAAAAAACCGATAGAAGCTAAAAAAGATGAGCGGTTGAGAAAATCGGGAAAGTTGGTTTGCTTTCAATTTTTTAATGACAGATTTGAACTGAATCCTCCAACGTTTTTTTACGATTGGTTGTACATAAATGCTTTGAATAAAAATAATGGCTTACGGCAATTCGTTTTGAACTATGAAGCGTTTACAGATATAGAGTTTAATCCTGAAAAGTCATGGAATTGTCAAGCCTATTCGGTGGCGTTGTATGTATCACTTGTGAAAAACGGGATGTTGGAAAAAGCGCTTGAAAGCAAAGAAAACTTTAAAGAAATCGTCAAAGACGAATATATCCGAAAAGAAAGAGAATTAAGAAAGCAGAGAGATTTACTCTAAAAACTTACTTCAAGTCGCAAAGCTGTAAGGGAAAAATGAAGGTCATTTCCTCCCGTTACAGCAACACGCTCCACGCCGTTAACTTGTCGTCGAACGACAAATGCGCGTTGGCGGGCGAGGTGGACGGCAGGGGAACAAGCGTCAGCGTGTTGGCAAACGATGCGGTTTTGAACGCTTTTATAAAGCTGTCGTGCGCTTTTTGCCCGTTGAAAAACACGGTCTTTATCTGCGGGTATTGTTTGAAAAAACGTTCAAAATCGTTCGGAACGGCGTTGCGGATATCGGAATCCAAGCTGCCGTCGCGGGCGCAGGTCGAAATCACGTCCCACAAGGCAATATGGTGCGACAAGAGCAAATTCAGCTTGTCGTCATACGAAGCGAACGGGTAGGGCGCGCCGAACAGCGCCGCCATAATCCGCCAGAACGCGTTTTGCGGGTGGGCGTAATACTGCGCTTGTTCCAGCGACCGCACCCCCGGCATCGACCCCAAAATCAATTTGGCGCAGGTCGAATCAACGGACGGGGCGAAACATTCGGGCATGGCGTTACTGTTCACTTTCGTTAAACAAGTAAAGTTTATTTTCTATAAGTTCATTCATAAAATAACGCAATGTTTTTCTGCGAACGTATGCATTGACGGTTCCGTGATTGAAAAAGGGAGAAAAAAATATTAAAGGAAGCCACATTATATCTTTAATTTTTTCAGGAGCTGTTACAGAATAAATTTCTTTATCGCCGGAAAAAACGAACATTGAAATGTCTTTATTGAAATAAATCCACATAGGAAATATACCCAATATAGATCCCCAAAGAGCGCCGTAGTCGTTTTGATTTTCAATGGATGTTCCGGTGATTTTTACATCAAAATGCAAATGATATTCGCTTTTGTTCTCTAATGTCGGTACAAAATGAACTTTATTAAATAGATTTGTTTCTGATAAATATTCCCTGATTTTGGATATCATAGACGTGTAATCATAAAACTGTCCATCGCCGACCTGTTCATAATAAGACAAGGAAAATGTTATGTCTTTCTTTTGTTCTGCCGGTATGAATATGTTTGTTTCTAATGAGACATTCGGAATGTATCCAGATGAGTATGTCGCGCATGAAAACAGGAAAGGCAAGATAAAAAATAAGCTGAAAATTTTCATTTTTCCGCTCCGCTTTTTTCTTTTGCTAAAAACAAGGCGAATTGTTCATAAATGTTTGTTTTGTACGACCGATTCACATACTGATATGAATACGAAGTGGATGTTCCATGATAGCTATTATTTCCAACTGTTCCGGAATAATAGGAAACAGTCGGGTTGGGGATCGTTAAAACATAGTTATGTTCGGCTTCATTTACCTTGGTTGACGAAAGAATAACAACGGACGCTCCTTTTTCTTTTGCGGTATCTACCGCCAGAGCTCTGGCTGTCCATTCATCAATGAAGTGCGCAGAGCCAAGCAGAATGTAGCCTTGATTCCTGTATTCCTGAAAACGTCCGGACAAATCTGTCGTTTCGATAACTTTGACAAAAGATGCTTTCGCCAAGGGGGGCTTTTGCCGGTCAAAGTTCTCGTCGTTATAGTAAATGGAAAAGTTGTTTTTTTGACAAGACGACAGCAAGAGCAAACAACATAAAAAGAAAAACGTTTTTCTCATCATGTATCCCTTGGCGATGATAGCGATATAAGAAGCTTTTTTTTACTTCTTTTATTCGTGGTTGATCGCGATGAAGTCCAGCGCGGCTTGGAACGCCTGAACGGCGTTCATGTTCGACGTGTCCAGAACAAAGGCGTCGTCCGCGGGTTTCAGCGGGGCTGTCGCGCGTTCGGAATCGCGTTTGTCGCGTTCCCTGATGTCCGCCAGAATTTTGTCGTAATCGGCGGGTTTATTCGCTTCTTTCAATTCCTTGAAACGGCGGTCGGCGCGCAC
>SAMEA104315426__coassemble_668_pt1 | contig 16484 bp, 13 predicted proteins | sample SAMEA104315426__metabat2_low_PE_019 | metagenome-assembled genome bin SAMEA104315426 (sample SAMEA104315426) | gut metagenome | biome: Monkey gut; feature: monkey-associated habitat; material: faeces | place: China | collected 2013 | reverse complement strand
AGGCGATCCGCAGGTCAAAATGCGTCTGCGCCAGATCCGTTCCGAACGTCTGCGCAAACGCATGATGGCGAACGTGCCGAACGCGTCGGTCGTCGTCACCAACCCGACGCATTTCGCGGTGGCGCTGCGCTACGAGCCGGCGGAGGGCATGACCGCCCCCGTCGTCGTCGCCAAAGGTCAGGACTTCATCGCGCTGAAAATCCGCGAGGTCGCCGCCGAACACGACGTGCCGATCGTCGAAAACCCGCCGCTGGCGCGCGCGCTGTTTGCGTCCGTCGACATCGACGCCCCCATTCCGACGGAACATTACGCGGCGGTTGCGGAAGTCATCAAGTACGTTTATAACTTGAAGGGGAAAACTCTGCCGCAAGGGGGCGGTGAAGAATAATGGCGTATCCTTTTTTTAAAAAACTGGCGGGAATGTTGGGATTTGGCAGTTTTGTCAAAGACTGGGACACCGTCAGGGCTTTGATGGACGCCGAAAACGACGCGCTGGCGCTGTACGCCCCCGACGAATCGATCGTGTACGTCAACGCCGAGGGCAAAAACTTTTTCAAGGCGCCGACGCCCCTGCAATCCGTGCTGGACCGCGTTTTGGACGACGAATCCAACCGTCTGGCGCTGGCGAAGCTGGAAGCGGCGGCGAAAAACAACGCCGAAACGTCCGTCGAACTGCTGATGCGTCCCGCTTCGGGCGACGACGATTTTTGGGAATGGCGTCACATTTCGATCAAACGGCTGGACGTCGGCGCGCTGTGGCGCGTCGCCGACATGACCGCGGCGCGCGCCCTTGACGCCGTCCGCCGGCAGGAAACCCGCGAACTGGCGGAGTTTCTGGACATCTTGCCGATCGGGCTTTACCAGATCGACGCGGGCGGCGTGATCCGGTTTGTCAACAGGCGGCTGTGCGACTGGCTGGGCTATTCCGATCCCGCCGAATTGAACGGCGAAAAGCTGACGGGCATTCTGGCGGGCGGGCGCGCGCCGGAACTGGACGGTTTCTGGCACGGCGAACTGACGTTCCGCACGCAGACGGGGGCGATTTTCACGGCTTTTGTCAGCCACGCCGTCTATGACGACAACGGCGAAACGATGCTGCGCGCGTCCGTCGTGCGCGACGTGACCGGACGCGGCGACGGCGACGCCGGAAACAAAGAGGCGGAAATCGGCTTTTCCCGTCTGTTCGCCGAAGCGCCCGTCGGCATCGCTTTTCTGGACAGGGACGGCGTCGTGACGGAAGCGAACTCCGCCCTGTTTCAAATGATCGAACGCCGGCGCGACGAGGTCGTCGGGACAAGCGTCGGCGAATGCCTCGTTCCCGCCGAATGGGCGGATTTAAAGGATAAAATGGCAAAGCTGGTCACGGCGCGCATGACCCGCGTTTCCGCCGAAGTCAAGCTGAACACCAAACGGGAAAAAATCGCCGCCGTCTACGTCACGCCCATGACGGAAGAAGACGAGGACGGATCGCCCGAGGTTTTCGGATTCATCGCGCATTTCATCGACAACACGGAACGCCGCGCGCTGTCCGACCAGCTGTCGCAGGCGCAGAAAATGCAGGCGGTCGGTCAGCTGGCGGGCGGCATCGCGCACGATTTCAACAACCTGCTGACCGCGATCATCGGGTCGACGGAACTGCTGCTGCAAACCCACCCGCCGACCGATCCCGCTTTCGAGGAATTGAACAACGTGCATTACAGCGCGACCCGCGCCGCCAGTCTGGTCGGTCAGCTGCTGTCGTATTCCAGAAAACAGCCCCTGCGTCCGCAATACATGGACGTGACGGATCTGTTCGCCGAATTGCAGCACATGCTGAAACGTCTGCTCAGCGGCGAAAAGACGAACGCCCCCGTTTCGGTGCGGATCGAAAACGGGCGCAATCTGGGCTATATCCGCGTCGACAAGACGAAGTTCATTCAGGTCGTCGTCAATCTGGCGATGAACGCGCGCGACGCGATGCCCGACGGCGGGACGTTCACGATTTCGACGCGTTCGGTCAGGCTGACGGGCGGGCAGTACGTCGGTTCGGAAATCGCCGCCGGCGGCGATTACGTCGTGATCGACGCGGCGGACACGGGGTGCGGCATCAGCGACGAAAACATGAAGCGCATTTTCGAACCGTTCTTTTCGACCAAGACGGGCGGCGTCGATTCGGGGTCCGGACTGGGGCTGTCGATGGTGTACGGCAACATGCGCCAGTCGGACGGCTACGTTTCCGTCAAAAGCGCGGTGGGCGCCGGAACGACGTTCAGCCTTTATCTGCCGCGCTATTCCGCGGAAGAGGTGCGCCGCCGCGCCGAAGACGAGCGCGAAAACGCCGTTTCGTCCGATTTCGACCGTCAGACGGTGTCCCGGCTGGTGCGCGTCAAGCCGAACGCCCCGAAGACGGGCGAACAGTTGCAGTTTTTCTTCGCCGAAGACAAGCCGTCCCTGCCGCCGCCCCTGCTGCCGTCCGACGATTTGAGCGGCACGGGGACGATTCTGCTGGTCGAAGACGAAGACGGCGTCCGCCTGATCACCCGCAAGGCTTTGACGGCGCGGGGCTACACGGTCATCGAAACCGCCAGCGCCGAAGAGGCTTTGGAAAAAATCGAAGACGGCGCGGCGTTCGATTTGCTGATCACGGACATGGTCATGCCGGGCATGGACGGCGTCGGTTTGGCGAAAACCTTGCGCGAAAAGGGGATTTACAGTAAAATTCTGCTGGTTTCCGGTTTTTCGGAGGAAGCCGCCCGCGGCGAAATCAAAGCGATGCCCGACTTTTATTTCCTGTCAAAGCCGTTCAGCTTGAAAGATTTGGGCGAAAAAGTGAAACAGGTCATGGGGGGAAAATGAACGATTATTTCTTTGACGTCGACGCCGTCGCCGCGCTGATCAAGCGGGCGGGACGGGCGGTCATGGACGTGTACGCGCAGGACTTCGCCGTTTATGAAAAGGACGACGCGTCCCCCGTGACCGAAGCCGACATGGGCGCGGAAAAAATCATTTTCGACGGACTGCGCGCGCTGACGCCGGACGTCCCCGTCGTCGGCGAGGAACACACCGCCGCGGGCGAAACGGCGGATCTGACGCGGGAATATTTCTGGCTGGTCGATCCCGTCGACGGCACGGCGGACTTTGTGAAAAAAAACGGCGAATTTACCGTCAACATCGCTTTGATCAAAGGCGATTCGCCCGTGTTCGGCGCAGTTCTAGCCCCCGTTTCGGAAACGCTGTTTTACACGGCGTCGCCGACGCGCGCCGTGATGGAAAAGGACGGAAAGACAAGCGTTTTGAAAACGCGCGCCGTTCCCGCCGCGGGATATTCCGTTTTGAACAGCCGCACGCATTGCGACGAAACGGTCGTCGCGCGAATGCTGGCGAGATTGAAAATCGCGGACGGAAAGCCGTGCGGCAGTTCGCTGAAATTCTGTCTGATCGCGGCGGGGCAGGCGGACGTCTACCCCTGTTCCCATCGCACAAAGGAATGGGACACGGCGGCGGCGCACGCGGTTTTGCGCGCGGCGGGCGGCGAAGTGTACGACGCCGTGAACGACGCCGTCCTGACGTACCGCAAACCCGAATTGAAAAATCCGCTGATTATCGCTTTTGGACAAAAGCGTTAGACAAATTTCTTGACGTCCGGCGGCGGGCGTGGCATACTGACGAAAAACGAAAGGCGGAACCATGACCGATTACATTGCGCAAGAACCGAAGATTCCTTTTCAGATTCAGGCTTACACCGACGCGGGGCGCAACCGTTTCGCCCATTTGATCAACATGATCGCCGATCATTCCCCGACGGGGCGCGCCGTGCTGGAGGACGCCGCCAAAGCCGGCTACAAACTGCAGATGCAGGCGATGTCAGGCACGCAGGGATTCGTGTGCGACGAAATGAAGACGGTCTTTCTCAGCACCTGCTACGACGACGACGTTCTGGTCGAAACGCTGGCGCACGAATGCCGCCACGTCCAGCAGAGCGCGAAGGGAATGCCCGACAATTTCCACGAATTCGTCATTCGCGACGCCGTCAAGGTCAACCGCGCGATCGAAGCCGACGCCGAAGTCGTCGGCGCGTCCACCTGTTTCGAAATTATGAAAAACGGCGGCAACGACGCGCCGTTGAAGGCTTTGGAACAAAAAGTCCCCAAAATCGTCAAGGGCATGATGGCGGCGTCCAAAGGCGACGAAAAGGTCGCCACGCCCGAAATGATGCGCGGCGCGTTCGACGGGTGGTATCAAAACAAAGCCATTATGGACATTTACGAAAAATCCGTCATCACCAACGACTGTCTGGGCAATTCCATGCGCGACTACCGCAATTCCAAACGGACGGATTTCTTTAAACGCGAAATGAGTTCGTCGGAAATCGTCAACATGGTTTGCCACGATTCCGCGGGCAAATGCTATTGGTCGACCAATCCCGACGTGTTGGAGGAACCCGCCCGCCTGCGGGTCGCCGAAAGCACGATCGCCTTCGCCAAATCCGTCAACGACGGACGCGCCGAAGACGGACTGAACGTTGACACGTCCTATCGCGGTCTGTACGCCTACGGTCAGCCTTTGCCCGCGCCCGCGAAAACGGCGGAACAGCCGAAAAAAGCGGATAAATCCGCGGTGTTCGACGCGATTATGGCGCGCCGCAAGCTGTCGCGCTGATTCCTTTTTTGAAAAAATGTTTCCCGTTTGTTCTTTTTCGCTTGAACGCGAGAACAAACGTGGTACATTTTACGGTGTTGCTCTTGACGTGATTTTATGGGATAAAGAGACACCGTGTTATGGAACAAACCGTTTTACATTTAGTGGACAAGGATACGATGGATAAAGAAAAAGCATTGGCTGCCGCTCTCAGTCAAATCGAACGCGCTTTCGGCAAAGGGTCGATCATGCGTCTGGGGCAAAGTGAAAACGCCGTTGAAATTCCCGCGATTTCGACGGGGTCTTTGGGTCTGGACATCGCTTTGGGGATCGGCGGTCTGCCCCGCGGTCGAATCGTCGAAGTGTACGGACCCGAAAGTTCGGGCAAAACGACGCTGGCGCAGCACGTCGTCGCGCAGGCGCAAAAGGCGGGCGGCAAATGCGCCTACATCGACGCGGAACACGCGCTGGATCCGATTTACGCCAAAAAATTGGGCGTCGACATCGACAATCTGCTGATTTCCCAGCCGGACACGGGCGAACAGGCGCTGGAAATCGCCGACACGCTGGTGCGGTCGGGCGCGATCGACGTGCTGGTCGTCGACTCTGTCGCGGCTTTGGTGCCGAAAGCCGAACTGGAAGGCGAAATGGGCGATTCCCACGTCGGTTTGCAGGCGCGCCTGATGTCGCAGGCTTTGCGCAAACTGACGGCGTCGGTGGCGCGGTCGAACACGCTGATCATCTTTATCAACCAGCTGCGCATGAAAATCGGCGTGATGTTCGGCAATCCCGAAACGACGACGGGCGGCAACGCGCTGAAATTCTACGCGTCGGTGCGCATCGAAATCCGCCGCGGCGCGCAAATCAAGGACAAGGACGAAACCATCGGCAACAACACGACGGTCAAAATCGTGAAAAACAAAGTCGCCCCTCCGTTCAGAACGGTCGAATTCGACATCATCTACGGCGAAGGCATTTCCAAAACGGGCGAACTGATCGACTTGGGCATCAAAGCGGGATTGATCGAAAAATCCGGCGCGTGGATGTCGTACAAGGGCGAACGCTGGCAGGGTCGTGAAAACGCGCGCGCTTTCCTGCGCGCCAATCCCGCGGTCGCCGACGAAATCGAACAGCAGATCCGCGCCAAGGCGGGGTTGCTGTCCCAGCAGATGATCGGCGACGAAATTCCCGCGGACGACGAAAAATAACCGCGCGACCGCGATTGAAGCAAAGAGGGGGATTGCCGTCCCCCTTTTTTCGTGTCCGCTTCGTCCGCAAAATCTGTGACGGCGATGTTTGTTTCTGCCGATTTGACAAAACCCGTCGACGGCGCGGCTGACGCCGCTGTTCACGGACGCCGGACAGAAAGCGCTGAACGCGTGGGCGGAATTGCCGGACGATCCGGAACAGGCGTGGAACAAGCTGACGTCGATGTCGGACAGAGAGCTGAAGAACTCTTTCCTGAACGTGTACACGACGGCGCCGCACAGCAAAATCGGGTGGTGGAACGGCTTTGTCGAAAACGGCGTCGATTTGCTGCGCCGCGAAAACGAAAAAAAGCTGGAAGAGAATTTCCAAAACATTTTGCGGGATATGAACGCGTTTCCGCTGTGCCGGAACTGCGGCGCGAAAAAGACGGTATCGCCGCGGGAAATGCGGAAACTGACCAAGCTGCTGCAAATGACCGCGCGCGAACGGACGGAAACGGACGACGGCGACGCGCCGCTGTTCGACAGAAACCTTGATTTGTTCAAGGAAAAGGAAAAGCTGGAATGGGCGTCCGACATCTTGAAAATCGCGGATCAGCTGACAAACGCCAAAAAACCGCTGATCTGGTCGCTTTATCAGGCGCCCGTCGAAATGCAGAACAATCTGATGCCGGTCCAGGGCGTTTCCGCGGTCAACCGGTTTCGCGCCGTCGAACTGACGACTGAAAAAGGCGCCTCCGGTCGCCGGTTCAGCACCGCCATGACGACGGAAATCAAGCTGGGACAGGGGGCGGCGTCCGCGCCGGTCACGCTGAACTTCTACAAACTGTCCGGCGACGAAACGCCCGAAGCGCGCATTCGTTTCGCCGATTACTGGGCGATTTTCCGGATTTACCTGCAACGCGGCGGCTATCAGGACCCGAACAACGGTCGGATTTACGTTCCGCTGACGGTCAAGGACAAATCGGGCGCGAAATTCACCTATTTCGTCGCGGTGAAGTTCAATCGGGACGTGCCGTCGCCCGACGAATGGCCGACGAAACGGGATTGGGAAAAGGCGGAAAAAGGCGAAGGGGACGAAAAAATATAAAAAAAGTGTTGCCAACGTCTTTCCGCGGTGCTATATAACATTCGTTATCCGATCGCGGGATGGAGCAGTCCGGTAGCTCGTCAGGCTCATAACCTGAAGGTCGTGAGGTTCAAATCCCACTCCCGCACCCAATAAAGCCCCGCAAGTCGACGACTCGCGGGGCTTTTTAAATACATTGTATTACCTATAATCCTAAAAATTTTAGAAACAATTAACGAATTTGTGTAAAATATAAAGATTTTTATATTTGTAGTATATTTTATATTTCAATGGCGGTGTGTCGTTTAATTTTTTGTATTTCAATGTTTTGTATTTGTTTTATATATTTTTGTTGACAAAAAACAAAGTAAGTTTTAACATGGGGAATGTTGAAAATAGCGAAGGAGGCTTGTATGCAAATTAATATTGAATGGAACGTCAAAATCCCTGATGATTCTATGGGGAAGATGTGCGCCACTCATTGCCAATTGCATGCTAATTGCAGAGGATAAAATGCAGAAAAAAGCGTCGATTTCTCTTGAAAAAAAATATCGTTTTTCTAATGACATGAAATGTATCAGATGCGCGGGGAAATATATTTATATTGTTCCTAAAACAGCTTCTTATATTGTCTTGGAAAATGATGTGCAAAATGACATCTTTAATTGTTTGTGTAAAGAAACGGTTGGAAGTGTTTGTAAAATTTTCAAAGAGAATATGGCGGATTTTATTTCTGTTTTACAACAGATAGAGGCGAAGCGTTTATATAAACGCTTCGCCAAGAAAAAGAAGAGCTTTCTTTCAGAAGCTTTTATTTATCTAACGAAAGAATGTAATCTGAGATGTGCTCATTGTTTTATGTTTGCTGGAAATAAATTTGAAAATGAGCTTTCAACGGAAGAAGTCTTTGCTTTATTGGACAATTTAAAAAAAGTCGGGTGTGAGGCAGTTACTTTTTCGGGCGGAGAAGCCATGATGAAAAGGGATTTTTTAAATATTTTAAAAAAAGCAAAAGAATTGAATTTTAAAGTCGAGCTTTTTTCAAATGGTACCTTATGGACGAAAGAATTAATTGATTTATATTCTCCATTTATACATAAAATTCAGATTAGTGTTGATGGGTTCGACGAACAATCACATGCGGCGGTACGCGGAAAAGGGCATTTTCTTAAGGCTATCTGGACTATAGATGCTTTTTTGCAAAAAGATGTACCCGTTTCAATGGCTGTTACACCACTTTTAGAAAATCTAAAAGAACATAAAGAAAAATATATTTCATTCATCTTTTCTTTGAAAAATAAATATAAAGATAAACCGTTTGGAATTTTGATTTCACAGCAACTTTTTCCAGGAAGAGATGTCTCTCTTTCCAAAAATGAAAGTGAAGAGTATAAAAAAATAACAAAACAAATACTTGATGTGATATCTCCAGATCTCGATAAGAATAACTTTGCATTAAATTTTAATAATGAAAAGCAGATTTCTTGTAATTTTGGTGGACTAAATGTTATGGCAAATGGTGATGTTTATTTTTGTGGAGAAATATCATCGTTAAAGCCTGTCAGGAATCTTCGTAATACATCTTTTTTAGAGATTGTAGAACAAGCTCATATTGCTAATAGGCTTATTTCTGTTGAAAATATAAAACCATGCAAATATTGTGAACTTCGTTATATTTGCGGAGCAAATTGTCGTTTGGAATTTTTGAGTAAAATTAAAAATTGTACAGATTTTTCAACACTGGATAATGAAGATCTTGAAAAAAGACCGTGTACCACAGAATTCAAAGAAAATATTTTAAAGCTAATGATTGATGCAAATGATTTGCTGTTCTCATAAAATAAAAACATTGAACGAATAAATATCTTGTTAGGTTGTTTTTTATGTATTTTGATATAGATTCTAAATTTGACTATTACTTTATATATTATCAAAAATAATTATTTATTATGTTGTTGTAAGAAAAATAACATTGATCGTATTATGTAAATATTGTTATAATATATTATTATTTGTTATATATTTTTTTAATGGTTATTTTTTAATGAAATTAATAGATTCATTGAATAAAACATTAATCTACAACATGGCATTTTTTTTCTTGACTTCAACGCCGCTTTAAGTGCCAGAATCGTTCCCGTCAAAGCAAAGGGGAGGGCGAAAAATGATCGTCAAACAGGATTTTTTCTTTCCGTTCGCGGGCGAAAACAGGCGGCTGCACATTTATCTGCCCGACGATTACGACGCGTCGGACGAACGCTATCCCGTGATGTACATGTTCGACGGACACAACCTGTTTTTCGATTCGGACGCGACGTACGGCAAAAGCTGGGGATTGAAAGCGTTTCTGGACGGCTGGGAAAAGAAAATCATCGTCGTCGGACTGGAATGTTCCCACACCGGCAACGACCGTTTGCGGGAATACTGCCCGTATCATTGGGATTCGTTCGTCGGACCGATTGACGGCACCGGACGCGAAACGATGGAATGGATCGTCAACGACGTAAAACCCCATGTCGACGCGGATTTCAGAACGTGGTCCCACCGCGAAGCGACGGGAATCGGCGGCAGTTCGATGGGCGGGCTGATGGCGCTGTACGCGGCGGTCTGCCATAACGGCGTTTTTTCAAAAGCCGCGTGCGTTTCCTCCGCCATTTCGTTTTGCGGACGCGAACTGCGCGCCGCGATCGCCGAAAACGACTTGAATCCTGACACGAAAGTGTTTCTGAGCTGGGGCGGCAACGAAAGCGGTTCCCCGCGCGGCAGGGCGATCGCGAACGCCTGCAACAAATCCGTCAACGACCGCTTGTACGCCAAAGGCGTCCAACCCTATATGTACCGCCAGATCGGCGGCAGACATTGCGAAGCCGATTGGGAAAAACAGGTGCCGCTGTTTATGAACTGGCTGTGGCTGAACCGCGGTTGAAACGACGCGCGCGTCCGCCGCAAAAAAAAGCCGCCCGAAACCGGACGGCTTTTTTCGTAACGATTTTAAATTCAGCGGGACGCGCCCTTTTGCTGCAAGGCTTTCAGCGCGTTGGACAGTTTCTTTTCGTCCTTGACCTGCTGAACGATCAGCGCGCAGTTCGTCTTTGTGCCGTCCGCGCGGTTCACGGTGATCTTGTCCAGCCCCAGCTGTTCGGGCGTGCGCTTGTATTTCGACATATAGGGAATCAAGGCGCGGGACATGATTTTCGCGCGTTCTTCGCCGATGCTCAGGCGTTCGGGCGTTTCCAGAGCTTTGGCGTCGGTCAGGAACTGTTTGCCGTCGTAATCCTTGAACAGCGTGTCGACGATTTTTTTTGTCGAACGGTCTTCGGCGAAATACTGCGGTTCTTTTTCCTTTTGTTTGACCAATTCGCGCGCGACGGCGCCGATGTACTGCGTGTAGCCCTTGGTATAGGACTGTCTGACCTTTAAATCGTACCACGTCAGCAGGGCGTCGGCGCGGGCTTTGTCGACGTCGCCCGTTTTCTTGAACGTTTTTTCGAACGCGGTGCTCATCGGCGCGTAGCCGGATTTCTGGTGCGCGTCCCAGATTTTGGGATTCGTTTCGCGCATTTCGTGGGCGTAGGTGACTTCGGCGGCGCAGGCGTCGGCTTCGATCGCGAATCCGCTGACGAAAAACGATTTCGGCGTCATTTCGGGCGAAGTCGTCTGCATTTGCGAATCCTGCCACGCGTGGCGGATTTCATGCACCATGGTGACCGCCAGATCCTCGTCGGACATTTTGGGGTTCAACGCGACCAGATTCTTGTCGGGCGAGAAGTATCCGTAATACTTCATCTTTTCGAACACCATTTCCGACCCTTTTTGTTCCAGAAATTCCAAAGTCTGGCGTCCCGTTTTGCTTTCGGACAGCATTTTTTTCAGCCGTTCCATGCGTTCGGGCGACTGGTCGACCTTTTGACGTTTGAACGCGCGCGCCAACGGACGGTTCTGCGCGTTGCGCGATCCGCTGTGGAAACTTTCGACGCCGCCCTGCGCCATAAATTCCTGATAACTTAAAACCATAGTGTTATCTCCTTCAATTCGTTAAGGGAAATATGAAGGGAAAATGATTTTTTGTCAACTTTTTTGTACACGAAGCGGTGTTTTTTTACAGATAAAGCTCTTCGGGGGCGAAACCTTTGCCCGCCGCGCCGTTGTTCACGACGTGCATGTACAGCTGATACAACTTTTCCGCCTTTTGCATGGCGAAATTGACAACGTCGCGTTGTGCGTCGAAACCCTGCTGCGGATCGATCAGCGGCACGTTGATGCGAATCACGGCGGTTTTGCCGTTTTCCTTGAACGTCATGTCGCTGTCCATATAGGGCTGGTAGGGCGGCTGAATCATCGCCAGAGTCGTCATCGCGAACGACAAATCCATAAATCCCTGCGGCATTTTGTGAATAATGCGGACTTCGCGCGGGAATTCTTCGGGCGCGAATTCGACCCAGGACGCCTCTTCGGCGCTGCCCGTCGGTTTCTTCATGCCCAGTTCGGGATAGCGTTGGCGGGTGAAAGCCAGCATATCCGCGAAAAACTTGCCGACGATCGTGTCTTCGGCTTCGCGGTATCCGGCGGGCAGGTTGAACACGCCGCCCGGAAAAATGCGGAAATCGGACACGGAAGCCTTTTTCTTCGGCTGGACGACCGGTTCCGGATCGTCTTGGAAAGTCTGCTGTTCCGCCGTAACGGGCATCGGAGCCTGATCGTACGCGGCGGACTGGCGTCTGGCGACGGAAACGTCCTGCAAAGACGCCGCGGACGCCTGCGTTTTCGCGCCGCCCGTCACGGGGGGCGGAGCGGACGAATACGTCGCGGCTTTGTTTCGCATTTGGCGGCGCATGATGCCCGCGCCCTGTTCGATGGCTTTGCGGATCAGCGTTTTTTTATAGGCGGACCGTTCGGGCGTCGCGCTGTTCGTTTTGACCGCCGCCATGGAAAACCATTCCTCGATTTCCTCGTAGCTGAGATAGCTGGAAAAGTATTCCGACGGTTCCAGACTGGAAAAGTACGCCTGAGGGGACAAAAGACAGGTCAGGTATTCGTCCCACAGCCCGTCCTGCACGCCCTTTTCGCCGAATTCGAAATAACGCTGCGCCTGCAAATCCTGCTTGGGCTGGTCGATTTTGTTTTCGATCAGAATCGCGCAGCGGCGTCCGGCGGACATTTCTTCGAACACGAACAGAATGTCGACGGATCCCAGCGGTTCCAAAACGGGGGTGTGCCACGCGCCGATAAAACGGCGGAACTGGCGGGTGCCGCCGTACAGCTTGTCCACCAGCCATTTTTTAAACGGGTCGGAGGACAGCATTTCCTCCAACACCAGCAGATCCATATCCCTTTCCGCCAGCAAAGCGAACGGCGGCGCGGACAAATCAATCATTTTTTCACCCGTTAGATGCGACTTTCATATCCTTATATAACGAAACCCGCCCGTTATCAAACATTAAAACGCGCCGCGCCGGAAACGCGGACAGCCCCCGGGACGGGGGCTGTTCGAAAACGATTTTTTTCCTGAATTCAATCAAGGGATTATAGATGCAAAGGGATAGCGACTCGCTTATTTAATCTGCTCTTCCGGTACACCGGGATGGGCATCGAAAAAACCATCACTGGGGGAGTCGTTATCAAATGTAGCCCCGTTTCCGCCGCCTTTATAATCGAGATCAACTCTGCTGAGATATCGCGACATGTGAATTTTCAGACTTTCGTTGGGAGAAAGTTGTTCGGAATGCGCCTTCTTTGCGTCCTTTGCGTCAGATTTTCTGCGCCGCAATATAATACATTCCGTATCGGCGTCACGATTTTCATCGTTGCTGAAATACTTGGAAATATCGCTGAAAGTGCGCAGGGAAAAATCGCTTCCGAATAATTCGTCCGTTTTCAGCAACACGGGAAAGCCCTTTGCCGTATTTTTATTCTCGTGGCGGCTGTTTTGCGGGGATATTCCCAAAACTTCGCAACGCACGAATTCTTTTTTGTCGTATTGTCCCATTTTGAAAATGGAACGGAAACACGCGGAATTTTTGCCCAAATCGCTTTTTTCGTTTTCGAATGTGAACTTTAACATATTGTTGCCGGCGGATTTTTCAAGACACCACGCCTGCGGTTCCGGTAAAAAGGAAAGTGCATTCAACGCCTTGATTTCTTTTAATTTTTTTTCAGAAAAAACGCGCGTGACAAAATTGAAATCCCTGTACGGTCTGATGTCTCCGATTTTAATGGGATCCGGAATTTCGAAAGTGCAGTGGTAGTCGTTTTCTTCCAAACGGAAACGGATATGAGAGCAGTCTTCTATCAACGGATAGACGTTGCTTTTAAATAAAAAATTTGAACGCATCGTCAATTCTCCACATGATAGCAAAGTTCGACTTCATCGCAGTCCAGAATGTTGCGCGGATCTTTTCTTATACTGCTTTCGGCGGCGGCGCGGAAGACGTAATCTTCATCAATCCAAACCCTTAAATCCAAGCATTCGTCGACGCTTCCGACCACCGGCAGTTGCGCCGGATATTCTTTATCGCCGATTTTAAACACGAAAAGCGCGGTGTCGCCGCAGTCGACGGTGGACAAAACCAACCGTCTGGCTCGCGTCGGGACGGGCTGACCTTTCGCCAGCAAAATGAAATCCTCATTATCGGACAATTTCAGGCAAATGTCTTCGGACAGCATGCCTACCCCGCGGTTGGCGTCAATGATGCAGGCGCCTTTCGCAATGTCCCATTCGGGGGCTTCCGGAAAACAAAACTTTTCATTGCCCCAAATTTTTTCCATTTTTTCTCTCAGCAGACGGAGATTGCACGATCCGCCGACGCACAAAACGCGTCCGACGTTTTCATTGAACGCGGCGGCGATGGCGTGTTTCAATTTTTCAATCGCTTCGTCGATCAGTTTTTCCGAAACGGCGTTCAAATCCTTTCGCGTAAAAACGGCGGAATGCGGTTTCCCGTGCAGGCGGAGAATTTCCTCCGTCGATTCGTCGCCCGAAACGGACAGTTTGATTTTGGCGCTTTCCGCAAGCGAAATCAAAGAATCCCGTTCGGCGGGCGGCAGGTCTTCAAACGCGACGGGCGGAATGTTTCCCGCGGATAAAATATTGTCATACATTTTTCGCGCGAACGCGTCGTCGATGGCGTTTCCCGCTTTCGGCATGCCGTCGGTGTAAATCTCCCTGACGTTGCCGCTTTCAATTTCGACGGCGGAAATGTCCAGCGTGCCGCCGCCCCAGTCAAATACAACGACGTTCCGATAAGGTTTCAATTCATCGTAATGAGCCATAACGGCGGCGGTCGGCTCGTTGATGAATTGTTTAATTTTCAAACCCGCCTGCTTCGCCGCTTCGCGCAAACAGATCTTTTTGGCGGTCGAAAAATTAACGGGAACGGCGAAAACGGCTTCGCCGGCTTTGACGCCGTATTCGGACGCGTTTTCCTTTAATTTTTTCAAAATTTCCGCGGCGACGTCAATCGTGGTCCATTCCCGCCCCGCGACATGCCATTTTTTACGGAGATCGTCCAATATCGTTTTAATCGACAAAACAATCTCGTGATCGTTTTCAAGTTCGAAGATATGGCTTTTTACATTAAAACCGATTTTAACTTCTCCGGTTTTTCTGTTCAAAGCAACAATGGACGACAAGGGCATTTTGTCTTCGCCCAAACAGGTTATCCCGTTTTTTTCGGAAAAATTAACCAAAGCCGAATTTGTCGTTCCAAAATCGATTCCGATGGACATGATGCTTTCCTTTCCTTATTTGTACACGATTTTGTGGTTGTCCAGTATTTCAAAAAGATCTTCGATGGCTTTACATAAAAACTTCGGATCGCTTTCCGCGTTCAGCGATTGGAAAATGAAATATTTTTTACGGAAATCCTCGCCCAGTTTCTTTTTCAGGGTATTGACCTCGCAATCCGCCATTTTCTTTAAGATTTCGTTGGCTTCCCGGTATTCCCGTATTTCCGCGTCTTTTGACGCGCAGTCCGCCGTTTTCGCCTGCAACGCTTTTTCGCTTTCCGCCAGCCGCTTTTTTAAAAAATCATTGTCTGCCGTTGATTCTTCGATCTTTTCAAGACGGCGTTCCGATTTTTGATTCTTTTCTTCAATCCGTCCCAGGGCGCCGCTCATTTCGGTCAAAAGATTATGCAAAGCCTTTGTTTCGTCGGAAAGGAAACGGAGCGTTTCAAGGGATTTTTCGGTAAAATCGGAGATGGGGGGCGCTATCGTTTGCGGAACCGAAACGCTTTCTTTCTTTTGCGCCAAAGCCGGAGCTTTTTCAACGGCGGCGGAAGGTGTTTTCGCCGGCGCGGGCTTTGATCCTTTTTTACTTCGCGCCGGTTCTTTTTTAACGGAGGGAGAAGTCTGTTTCGGGAATTCTTTTGAATACTTCTTTTTTCCCAGAATATCGATTATTTTACGGCCTTTTTCGTTGTTTTTCAAACCTTGAACGTATTTTTTGATGTCCTGGGAAAGCCCTTTGTCAATGAAAGCGACCGCATCGTAATTAAAATTATCGACGAAAGCTTCGCGGTCTTCCAACGTGTCGCGACGCCGGATCATTTCGGAGAAAACACTTTTCGCCGTTTCCGGGTTTGTTTTTAACGTCGCCCAAAAAACAGCTACCAGATCGCTTTCGGAATAATAATTACTTTGATTATAGAAGTATTTTTTAAAAGAATCAAAATCGCTTGTCTGTAAAACGTTGACAAGTTTATCTATTTTATTGTCTGGGGGGGGGTAGGTTATTATCTTTATTTGTCATAGTTACCGATCCTTTAATGGGAAAAGACTATAAAAAAACATGCGGAAATTGTCAAGATGTTTTTTGCATTCCAAATGCGGCGCGAACAGCCCCCGGAACGGTGGCTGTTTTGAAACCGGCGGGAATTATTCGTCGGCGGTTTGCGATTTTTTATGACCGTTTTTCAATCCGTCCTTTAATCTTTTCTTGCCGGATTTACGGGACGTCGCGGTCGATTTTTGATCGCCGTTCTTCAATCCCTCTTTCAGTCCGTCTTTCAAACCGTTTTTCAATCCGTCCTTCAACCCGTCTTTCAGTCCTTCGGCGGCGATCGTTGTTTCTTCGGCGGTCGTTTCGTCCGCGAAAGCCGGCGCGGCGACGCCGAAAGCGAAAACGGTCAGGCAGGCGCGCATAAGCAGTTTTTTCATGTTTTTTCTCCTTGGCGTTGAAAGCAAAAGTTTATTTTTCGCGGATCAGGCGGAAGCAGACGTCGCCGTATCCCTGTTCGGGGGTGCGGATTTCGCCGCGTTCCTCCGTCCGGCAGTCGGTGCGGGCGGATTTGTACGATCCGCCTTTGACGGCGTTCGCGCCGTTTTTGACGGTGGACGTCCATTCCCAGCAGTTGCCCCACATGTCGACGGCGCCGCTGGCGGACAGCGTGCTTTTGTAAGCGGTCACGGGCGTCGTGCCGTCGTGTTCGCCGTTATTGAAATCGGCGTCTTTGGGCATGTGTCCGGCGGCAAGCTCCCATTCCCGTTCGGTCGGCAGGCGATAGGTCGCCGTTCCGTCTTTGGCGGACAGCCAGCGGGCGTAGGCGGCGGCGTTGTCATAGGAAACATTCGTCGCCGGGTGGTTTGCTTTT
>SAMEA104315426__coassemble_570_pt1 | contig 19295 bp, 13 predicted proteins | sample SAMEA104315426__metabat2_low_PE_019 | metagenome-assembled genome bin SAMEA104315426 (sample SAMEA104315426) | gut metagenome | biome: Monkey gut; feature: monkey-associated habitat; material: faeces | place: China | collected 2013 | reverse complement strand
CGACCTGCCCGTCGACATCGACGTCGGCGAACCCTTCCTCTTGATCATTCCGGCGAAACAATAACCGCCTTAACGGATTGGCAACACATTTTATCCTATCCTTTCGCCGGAATATCTGATGAATGTTCCGGGGTGTGGAAACCCCTGCTCATACGTCTTGTGTAAAGACGATAATTTTGCACGCCTTCTGGTTCAAACGACCGGAAGGCGACAAAATAAGTGTATGCGAAACACCGCGGAATACTAGTTGACCGCGGCGTGTTCGGCGTATGCGAATATGTCGCACTATTTTATGAGAGTAGTTTCCAACTTCCGGTCGCCTTCATCAGGCGACTTTTTTCGTTTAAAGGAAACGCTTGATGCCCAGTATCGAAGAAAAAATCGAAAACATCGCCAAGGAACAGCTGAAAAAATGCCGGACGTTCACCAAAACCGAAAGCGTTAACGCCGAAATCGACGACGCGCTGAAAAACGCCCCGTCCAAAAGCGGCGGGAAAGGCAGCAACTATCCCGACATCAAATTGTTTCTGACGACGAAATCCAACCGGAAAATCCCCGTGATGATCGAAGTCAAAGGAACGAAAGAGGATTTGATCAAAACCGCGCCGAACGGCGAAATCGACAATTCCAAGGCGTCCAACATTCAAAAATACGCGGTGAACGGAGCGGTTCATTACGCCGACGCGATTGTGAAAAACACAATGTCGTACAAGGAATCCGTCGCCGTCGGCGTGAACGGATACGAAGACGCGGGCGAAATCAAAACGGAACTGGGCGTTTATTACGTTTCGGCGAACAACTTTTGCATTCCGAAAAAAGTCGGCGATTACAGCGATTTAAGTTTTCTGTATCCTGAAAACTTTGAAAGCTTCGTTCAGAAAATCGACGCGCTTTCCCTGACCGAAGAGGAGAAAGAGGCGAAAGCCAAAGATTACGAAAACCAGATCGAAATCAAGCTGAAAGCGTTAAACCAGAAAATGCACGACGAATTGAAAATATCCGTCGGGTCGCGCGTTCAGCTGGTGGCGGGGCTGATTATGGCGGCGTTGGGCGTTGACGGCAGGGTTTCCCCGTTGGAAATAACGGATTTAAAGGGCGACACGGGGGAAAATTCAAACGACGGAAAGATCGTCGTCAACAAAATCGCCGACTTTTTAAACGAAAAGAACCTGCCCAAGGAAAAACGGGAGCTGATCGTTTCCGATTTGTCGCAGGTGTTCATCTATTCGCAGATTTACAAGCCCAAAAACGGCGAAAGCGCGATCAAAACCGTCTATGCCGTCATTAAAAACGACATCATGCCGATTTTCACGTCCGCGCGGCATTTGGACTTTACGGGCAGACTGTTCAACGTGCTGAACGAATGGGTGGACATTCCGGACGGCGACAAAAACGACGTCGTGCTGACCCCGCGCTATGTTTGCGAATTTATGGCGAAGCTGTGCAAAGTCAACAAGGACAGCTACGTTTGGGACTATGCGACGGGCAGCGCGGGATTTTTGATTTCCGCAATGAAGCAAATGATCGACGACGCGGAAAAAACGATCACCAGCCCGCGGGAACGCGCCGAAAAAATCGCGCATATCAAATATTTTCAGCTGTTGGGCGTCGAATTGCGCGCCGACATCTATATGCTGGCGGTGCTGAACATGATTTTGATGGGGGACGGTTCGTGCAACATTCTGCACAAGGATTCCCTGACCGAATTTAACGGCAATTACGAACAGGGATCGCAAAAGGACACGCCCTTTCCCGCCGATGTTTTCCTTTTAAATCCGCCCTATTCCGCCAAAGGAAAGGGATTCGTTTTTGTTGAACGCGCGTTAAGCCGTATGTCGGGCGGACGCGCCGCGGTTTTGATTCAGGAAAACGCCGGCAGCGGCAACGGCTTGCCCTACACAAAGGAAATCTTGAAACGCAACACGCTGGTCGCATCGATTCACATGAGCGACATCTTTTGCGGCAAAGCGGGCGTTCAAACGGCGATTTACGTTTTCGACGTCGGCGTTCCGCACGGCGCGGACGATCTGGTGAAATTCGTTGATTTTTCAAACGACGGCTACACGCGCCAAAACCGCAAAAAATCAAGCGCGGACGTCAATCTGAAAAACACGGGCGACGCCGCCGGACGTTATCGCGAAGTCGCCGACATCGTTTTAAACCGCAAAAAGGCGACGCATTATTTTGACGGTTGCGTAACAGAGGACACGATTTCCCTGAACGGCGACGATTGGACATACGCGCAGCACAAACGGGCGGACACGATCCCGACCGAATCCGATTTCAGAAAAACCGTCGCGGATTATCTGGCGTGGAAAGTGTCAACCCTGTTGAAATCGGAGGGAACGCCCGAAAATTTTTGACCGGCCCCCGTTTGGCGGAATTGAACAAAGAATTTGAACAAAACGGGGGCGAATGGAAAGAATTTAAAATCGGGGAATTGTTTGAATGGCAAGCTCAAAAAGAATTTTCACCATTGAAAATTAAAAGTTTAACCGTAAAAAACGGGAAAAAATATCCGTTTTATGGACAATCCGCATCAAATAAAGGGATTATTTCATATGAATGCCTTGACGAAAGCGTTTTAAATAATAAAAACGGGAAACCAATAATTTTAATTCATTCAAATAATCAAAATTGTGTTTATCTTCAAACGCCTTTTTATTTAAAAGACGGTCATGGGGCAACAAGTGTTTTGTCTTGTCATTTTTTAAATGAAAAAAACGCTCAATTTTTGATAACGTGCATACAAAAGATTATATGTAAAAAATTTTCATACAACAACAAAGCGACAAAAATAGCTTTAAAAAACCCCTTTATTTTTCTTCCCGCCGCACCCGACGGAACGCCCGATTTTTCTTATATGGAACGATATATCGGCGAGCTTGAACAAGCGCGCGTCAGCGAGCTTGAACAAGCGCGCGTCAGCGAGCTTGCGGCGTACCTGCGCGCCGCCGGATTGGAAAATTACGATTTGACCGCCGCCGAACAAACCGCACTGGACGATTTTAAAAACGGAAAAATCCGGTTTAAAGAATTTAAAATAACAGGTGAAAATGGAATTTTTTCAGTTAAGAACACGCATAGTATCTTAAAAAATCAAATTATACCGAATAGCGGAAATCATCCTTATGTAACAGCCGGAGAAACAAACAATTCAATTCTTACATATATTTCGTATGACGAATCTTTTTTAGAAAAAGGAAATTCAATCATGATTGCAGGGAAATCAATGGTTATCACATATCAAGAGAAAAATTATTTTTCAAACGACAGTCACAATTTGTCGTTATCGCTAAAAATAGATAGTAATAAAACATATAAACATTTCTTATTTTTAGCTTCTGCTCTATACAAAAGCCTTCATAATAAATATTCATGGGGAGATTCAATTTCAAAAGAAAAAATAAAAAAAGATCATCTGTGGCTTCCTGTTATAGATGATAAAAACATTGATTATAATTTTATGGAATCGTTCATCACCGCGCAGCAAAAGCTGGCGATCAGGGACGTTGTGCTGTGGAAAGACAAAGTCATATCCGAAACGCGGAAAATCACAAAGGTTTAAGAGTATGAAAAACCCCCGCCGATATGTCTGACGGGGGTTTGATTTTTTCGCGTTTGAAACGGAATTAAGCCTTCGCGGATTCTTCGGCGTTGAACTTGATCCATTTTTCATCGGCGTCCGCGTCGTTGCAGATCGCGCCCTGCGGGCATTCGGAAATGCAAACGCCGCAATCGATGCAGGTGTCGGGATTGACGACGGCTTGCGTGTCCGCTTCGGTGATCGCGCCGACGGGGCAAACGTCGATGCAGGTCAGGCATTTCACGCAGGAATCGTTGATAACAGAAGCCATTTTAAATCTCCTCAAACTGGTTTGTATGACGTTAAGAAATATAGACAATTTTGACGTTTTTTCAAGACCGAATCTGACAACCGTCGAAAATTCCCCGCCGGTAAGAATTTTGTAACCGTTTGACTTTATCCGTTTGACCGAAAGATGAATTTCTTTACAACCGTCCGTTCCGTCTATAGAATGGCGCGATACGATCAAGGAAAAATTTCCATGAAAAAATATTTGTTTTGTTTGGCTTTCATTCTGTTGACGACGGACGCGTTCGCAATGCAGATTTTTGTCAAAACGTTGACAGGGAAACATATCACGTTGGAAGTCGAACCGACTGACAGAATCGAAGATATCAAAGCAAAAATCAAAGATAAAGAAGGAATCGCCGCCGAATCTCAACGTTTGATTTTTGCGGGAAAGATACTGGAAGACGGAAACACGCTGCAGGATTACAGCATTCAAAAGGATTTCACGCTGCATTTGGAGCTGTTGTCGGCATCATCGCGTTTTGACGGTTATCCCGATAATCTGAAAAACCTTTTATCCTCTTTGGAACGGTCGAATCCCGCCGCGCTGAATGAAGCTCTGACGGCTTTGGCGCCGGTATCCGCCCCTGTCGCGGCATCTCAGTCCGCCGCCATGATGAATCAGGTGATGAGCGTGGTTTCCAATCGCCTTGCAACAGGTGCCGAACGCGGGCGTTCGGCGGGGGACGCTTTGGACGGCGTCATTTCATGGGCGCAAGGCTTCGCCAACAAGTCCAAGTTGTCGGACACAGCGAAAACAAACGGCTTTTCAGGAAAATCGGCGGGCGTCGCTTTGGGCTTTGAAAAAGCGTTGAATGAATTGAAAATCGGATTCGGGTATGCGTTTTCCAATGGCGACATTGACGCTTTCGCCCGCGATATTGACACGCTTACGCACATTTTGTTTGTTTACGGCGAATACAGACCCGACCGCTTTTTCGCGGACTTTACACTGGCGCAGTCCTTTTCGGATTGGAACGAAAGCAAACGCGTCTTCGGTTCGGTGTACAAAGCGGATTACAATGTTGACACGATTGCCGTTCAAACCGTCGCAGGATACGATTTCGGCGTTTTGACGCCAAGTGCCGGCATGCGCTACATGCGTCTGCGCCGCGGCGGTTATACGGATACGGCACAACAGCACGTTTCCGCGGACGATACGAATATGCTGACGGGGATCGCGGGAATAAAACTGTCGGGAACATATGGCGTTTTCAGTCCGGAAATCCGTTTTTCCGCCACATACGATTTCATTGCCGACAAATCGCGCGCCCCCGTAACCCTGACCGACGGAACAAGCTATGTCGTCGAAAGCGACCGCCTGCACCGCTGGGGGTTTGAAAGCGGAGTCGGCGTTTCAATGAAAATCGATGCGGTGCTGGAAGCTTCGCTTTCCTACGACGGTGTTTTCCGCACGCATTATACCGATCACACCGCGACAATCGGTTTTAAATATCATTTTTAAAAAATCGCACGCTCCGTTTAAATTCGCGCGGGGTTTTATTTCCAAAGCAGGCTAAAACAGTTATGCTCTGCTAAAACAATCGTCCGATCCGTCTGAATAAAGCGCAGAAAAAACGTTGTTTTGCAGAAAGACAAAATCATATCCGAAACGCGGAAAGCCGCCCCCGCAAATAAAGCAAACCCCTGTTAAAAAAAACAGGGGTCGGCGTTTTTGTCCGGACGAAAGGGATCAGTATCCTCTGCCCTGACGGTTCAAAGCGGCGTCGCGCAACGGATTCGAAGAGGCGGCGGGTTTCTGTTCCTCTTTCGGCATCAGGGATTTCAGCCATTCTTCGCGTTTTTTCGCTTCGGCTTTTTCCTTGTCGGTCAAGATGCGTTTGGGTTCAACCTTGCAATTCGAACTGCATCTTTTCACCTGTTCCCATTCCATCGCTTTTTGGAAATCCTTCGGTTTGTCGCCGTTCGAAAACGGGACGCCCAATCCGATGTCCTGAAAACACAGCTGTTTTTCCAACTGGCGAATGATTTCCGGATTTTTGGTGACGACCATTTCCTTGCTGCCGAAACTGTACGCGGCGTACACGCCGTTGTTGGACCCCGTGACGCCCGACTGAATCTGCCCGTCGCCATTGGGAACGCACAGTTTGTCGTAATAGTCCTGATCCGTCATCTGAGCGCGCTTGCACGCGTCTTCGTAAGTTCTGGCGTGCGGATACAACGGCAGTTCTTTCTTATCCCAGCCGCCCATCGTGGTGACGTTTCCGTCGCCCCTGTCGACTTTGAATCCGCTGCGGTCGTTACGCATGTTAATGACCATAAAATCGCCGTTTTCCTGCTTGTACCCCATTTCGCCCAGCAACGAGGACATGGAGTTTTCACTGCTGCGGACCACTTTGTCCCAAGAATCTTCTCTGTTCATCGGCATTTCCCTTTAAAGAAAAAAAATCTACCAAAAATAATAGACAAATTTTTCACAAAAATAAAGTCTTTTTCGCTCTGACGGGCAAAGCTCCGTCTAAAACCGTCCTTTCAGCCGGTTCAGCGCGCGGCGGTCGCGTTTGGTCGGACGTCCCGATCCCGCCGGACGGTATTCAAACGCGGCTTTCGGCGGCGGAGTCGTCCGTTCCGGTTCGCGCAGGTTTTCGTACAGCGTTTGCGCGGCGGGCGCGCCGACCCGCCGTTCGGCGAACCCGACCACCCGCACGAAAAACCGCACGGTCGCGCGCAGAAAAACCACCTCGTCGCCGATTTTAACGTCGACCGACGATTTCAGAACTTTGTCCCCGTTCAGCGCGACGTGTCCGCCCTCGATTCTTTCCTGCGCAACCGTTCGCGTTTTGGCAAAACGAGTGAAGTACAGCCATTTGTCAATGCGTTGGGATTCCACCGCTTATTTCTTTTTCAGCGCCGCCAAAGCCGCAAACGGCGAAGACGGATCGATTTGCCTTTCGTCGCGTTTCGGGGCTTTGTGTTTTTTGAATTTCGGCTGAATCATCAGAATTTCGGTTTCCTTCGTTTCCTCGCCGACGGTTTCCGTTTTCGTTTCTTTTGTCACTCTGAACCCCAGAAAACCGAACACGTCCGCGGCTTCGTCGCGTTTCAATCCGGCGATCGACAGCAGTTCCAGCGGCAGGATTTGGGGCTTGCCCTTGTCCTGACGGGTGACTTCGCGCAGTTTGGCGGTAAAACGTTCCATCACGTCGACGCGGATCGCCCGCGTCCCCGCCAAAGCGTACCCCTGCGCCAGATACAGCGCGCGCGGAACGGCGCGGTCGGCGGCGAAAGACATTTTGCCGTCAATCGCAAACCCCGTTTCGTATTGCGTTTTATTGTTCCAGACTTTCCACAAAATCGCCAGAACGCGTTGCGCCGCGGGTTTCAACAACATCGGGAAATATAAATAATCGCACCCCGTGCGCATGCCCGTTTTCGCCAGCACTTTTTTATCCGCGTCGCCCAATCCCTTCATCAGATCGGCGACCTGTTCGCGCGGCATCGTCCCCAGTTTTTCGGCGCCCTGCCACAAAATCCCGCGGGCGGATCCCGACGCGTTTTCCTCGTCCAGCGTGCGCAAAGCCGCGAACAGCGGCGCGATTTTGGCGTTCAGATAAACTTCCAGCCAGCCGTTCAGACGCGCCTTGACCTGATCGATCTGCGCCTGATCGACCGTTTCGTGAACGCTGACGGTCACGGTCGGGTGCAAGCTGTCGCGCCCTTTGGCGATTTTTCCCAAAACCTGCCCTTTCCACAGGATTTCCGCGTTGTTTTCCAGCGTGAAATCGTCCTGCGGCGCGGCGGCGATCAAAGCCGCCCTGTTCTGAAATTCCGCCTGCAAAGCCTTTTCCGCCGCGGAAATCAAAACGCGGTCGGCGAATTTGCCCGCGCCCGTGATCGGTTCGAAACGCAAACCGTCCATTTTCCCGACCTGCTGCCCTTCGACTTCGACAACGCCGTCTTCGTCGATTTTAGTGAACAATTCAACTTGTGCTTTCATACCCTTAACCAAAACAGATGTACGTCTATCCACGAACCGTTGAGCCAGCTTTTGGTGCAAAGCGTCCGACAGCCTGTCTTCAACCGCCCTCGTCCTTTCACGCCAGTACGCCGACCGGTCGATCCATTCCTTTCTTTGCGCAATATACGTCCAAATTCTGATTCCTGCAATACGTCCCGTGACGGTATCGATGTCGCCGTTCGCGTTGTCCAGAAAAGCGACCTGCTTTTCCATGAAATCCTGCGGCACGCGCCCCGTTTCCAGAATGTGGCGGTAAATCTGCCCGACCAGTTTGGCGTGGGCTTCGGGCGTGACTTTGCGGAAATCGGGAATGCGGCACACGTCCCACAGCAAAGCCACCCGCGACGGGCTGTCCGCCAGCCGCGCGATCCCCGCGTCGCGCGCCAGCGCTTCCAGCACCTGCTGGTCTTCGGCTTTGCGCGCGCCGACCAGACCGGCTTTGTCGGGGCGGACGTTCAGACTGCGGATCAACGCCTCGACCGACGTCGTCCGCAAATCGGGGTTGCGCCAGAACAGATGCGGCAGGGGATCGAAGCGGTGTTCCTCGATCCGGTCGATCACGTCCTGCGTCATCGCGGACGCCTCCGCCGCCGCTCCGAACGTGCCGTCCCGCATGTAGCGTCCCGCCCGCCCCGCGATCTGCGCCAGTTCCGCGGGGGTCAAAGCCCGCATCTTCCGCCCGTCGAATTTGCGCAGGGACGTAAAGCAGACATGCGCGACGTCCATGTTCAGCCCCATGCCGATCGCGTCGGTGGCGACCAGATAATCGACCTCGCCCGACTGGAACATGTCGACCTGCGCGTTTCTGGTGCGGGGGCTCAGCGCGCCCATTACGACCGCCGCGCCGCCCTTTTGCCGGCGGATCAGCTCCGCCAGCGCGTACACGTCGGGGATTGAAAACCCGATCACCGCCGACCGCGGGGGCAGACGGGTGATTTTCTTGATCCCCGTGTAGGTCAGTTTTGAAAAGCGGGGGCGCGTTTCGATTTCAATGTCGGGCAACAGCCGTTTCAACAGCGGCTTGATCGTTTCCGCGCCCAGAAACATCGTTTCCCGCGTTCCCCGCGCGTTCAGCAGGCGGTCGGTGAAGATGTGCCCGCGTTCCGCGTCCGCCGCCATCTGGATTTCGTCGACCGCCAGAAACTCGACCCTGCGTTCCGACGGCATCGCTTCGACCGTGCAAACGAAATAGGACGGGGATTCGGGCATGATTTTTTCTTCGCCCGTCATCAGGGCGACGGCGCCCTCCCCTTTGATTCTGACGATTTTGTCGTAATTTTCGCGCGCCAGCAGCCGCAAAGGGAATCCGATCATGCCCGTGCGGTACGTCATCATTTTTTCGACCGCCAGATACGTTTTGCCCGTGTTCGTGGGTCCCAGCAACGCTTTTACGACACTTTCCATGGCTGAATCTTTCCTTTAAAGGGTTGAAATCGGCGCGGCGATCGCCTAATTAAAATCAGTTCTTTCATCAGGAGGTTATAATGTCGGAAGAAAAAATGCAATTCCAAGCCGAAGTCGGCAAAATTTTGGACATTGTCGTCAACGCCCTGTATTCGGACACGGACATCTTTTTGCGCGAACTGGTTTCCAACGCGTCGGACGCGTGCGACAAACTGCGCTACGCCGCGATCATGAAACCCGACATCGCCAAGGGCGGCGGCGAATTTAAAATCGACATCACTCCCGACAAGGACGCGCACACGCTGACGGTCGCCGACAACGGCATCGGCATGAACAAACAGGATCTGATCAAGGATCTGGGGTCGATCGGGCGTTCCGGTTCTGCCGAGTTTTTGAACAACCTGACGGGCGACAAGCAAAAGGACGCCACCATCATCGGTCAGTTCGGCGTCGGATTTTATTCCGCATTCATGGTCGCCGAAAAGGTCGAGGTCCGTTCCCGCAAAGCCGGCGAAGAGGAAGGCTGGCTGTGGACGTCGACGGGCAAGGGCGCGTTCACCGTCGCCGAAGAAAAGGACGTTCCCCGCGGCACTCAAATCACGCTGTACCTGAAACCCGACGCGTACCAATACGCCGAAGCCGCCGAAGTCCGCCGCATCGTGCGCCAGTTTTCCGACCACATCTCCTTCCCCGTCGTCATGCACTACATGGGCGAAACGGAAACGGTGAACATCGCCGGCGCGCTGTGGACGCGCAACAAAGCCGAAATCACGACGGCGCAGTACAACGATTTCTACCGCCACATTTCGCACGCGTTCGACGATCCGTGGGATATCCTGCATTACAAAGCCGAAGGCACGATCGAATACACGGCGCTGATGTTCATTCCGACGAAAACGCCGTTCGACATTTTCCAGCCCAACCGCAACGCGCAGATCAAACTGTACATCAACCGCGTTTTCATCACCGACCAGATTCCCGACATACTGCCGAACTATCTGCGTTTCGTTCAGGGCGTCATCGACACAAAGGAACTGCCGCTGAACGTGTCGCGCGAAATGCTGCAAAAGACCCCCGTTCTGGCTAAAATCAAAACGGGCGTCGTCCGCCGCGTTCTGAACGAACTGAAAAAACGTTCCGAAAACGAACAGGAATACGCGGTGTTTTGGGACGCTTTCGGCGCCGTTTTGAAAGAAGGCATTTTCGAAGACGCCCTCAACCGCGAGGAAATCGCCGGACTGTGCCGGTTTTATTCGACGAACGGCGACGGACTGACGACGCTTGACGACTACGTTTCCCGCATGAAGGACGGACAGAAGAGCATTTACTACATCACGGGCGACGACCTGACCGTTCTGCGCAACAATCCGCAGCTGGAGGGATTCGCCGCGCGCGGGGTCGAAGTGCTGCTGCTGGTCGACCCGATCGACGAATTCTGGCCGCAGGGACTGACGCAGTACAAGGAAAAGACGATCAAAGCCGTCAACGCCGGCGCTAAAGAACTGGAAACGCTGGCGGTCACGGACGATTCCGGCAAAGCGGAAAAGGCGCCGCAATCCGATTTGGACGCGCTGACGAAATTTATGAAAGACATCGTCGGCGACGAAGTCAAAGAGGTTCGCCCGACCGAACGCCTGACGAAAAGCCCCGTCGCGCTGTCGACCGGCGACGGCGAAGCGTCCATTCATCTGGAACGCCTGATGAAACAGCACAACCAGCCGTCGCTGTACGTCAGCAACCGCTATTTCGACATCAACCCGCGCCACCCGCTGATTAAAAAGCTGGCGGCGAAAGTCGCGGCGGGCGACACGTCCGGCCACTGGGCGGAGAAGACCATCACCGATTGGCGCAGGTACTGTTCGATCAGGCTAAGATCATCGAAGGCGAACCGATCAAGGATCCCGCGGCGTTTTCGCAGCGCGTGACGGATTTTATGATGACCGCCATGAACTGACGGCGTCCGATTTTGAAAAAGGGAATCGTTTTCCGGTTCCCTTTTTTAGTTTTACGCCGCGCTTTTTTATGCTAAAATCCGCGCCATGAGTACGTTGGAACAGGCTTTGAATCAAAAAAACGACGCGGACATCGTCCGCAAGGGCGTCGTGCGCTTCGGCGACGGGGAAAACGATTTTTTCCGCGCGGCGGGCAGAAACGCCGATTTCGAAGCTTTGACCGACATTCTGGCAAAGGTCGCCGAAAGCCCCGCCCTGTTGAAAAAAATGCGCGACATACCCGCGGACGAACGCCCCGCTTTGGTGATTTCCCACGGGGAGCGGAACAGCTACGGGTATTGCATGAAAACCGTTCTGTCCGTTTCAAAAATCGCGGGGACGGGCTATAAAGCCGCGGCGGTTTTCGCGCACGAACTTCAGCATCAGTATCAATTCGTTTTCGGCAACGCGCAACGGTTCGCGCACGCGTTTTCGCTCAAAGAATCCGTTTTAGAGGAACGCATCGGCGAAGCGGCGGCGGAAACGGCGGCGTATCAGTATCTGTACGACGTCAGGGACAACAATCCGCAAGCGCGGGCGGCGTACAGGGACGCGTTGAAAAACAGCGGCATGCGGGCTTACGCCGCGGCGCGGGTCAAAGGCGAATCCGAACCCGACTGCGTATTGGCGGGCATGCGCGGCTACGCGGACAACTTGAATCTGGCGCGAATTTACGAAAAAAGCTACCACCCCGAAACCGCGTCGGACGTCTTCACCGCTTTTTTACGTTCGACGAACGACGTCAGACAGGGGCGGAACGGCTTTATGCTGACCTATGCGGAAATGCGGCTGGGCGGCAACACGCTGGACGAATGGGACGCGCTGAAAACCCACACGGTCGGCATGACGACGGCGGGCTTTGACGAACAAAAAGCGCGCGCCCTGCTGCGTTCCGACGACTTTGCCTATATCGGCGAACAAACGGCGAAATTTTTGACGGACGGCGCGAAAGTCTACGAAAGCCTGACGGGCGAACCGCACCCGTTCACCGCGGAAAGAACCGTCGTCAGAAACAAAGCCGGCGTCTATGACCTGCGGAAAAAGGACGGCTTGGCGGGATTGTACAAGCGCGCGCGGGATTTGTTCGCGGCGAAAGAAGACGACAGCCCTCTGGCGACGTTTTTCTACAAAAACAAAAACGGGCGCGAAGTCTTTTCATTCGACGGCACGAAAAACGGCGGCGTGATCTTCCGCGCCGATTCCGACAGGGTAACCTCGTCATGCTCTTTCCTGCCCGACAGCATTTTAAGCGAACGGCGCAAAACCGCGGAAAAAATGTTCGTCGAACTGACGGCGGACGAAACGATGAAAAAGCGGCTGATGAATTTGCAAAAACCGCTGGTGCTGGGATTCAAGGCGGGAACGACCGCGACGGCGTCCACGCCCGACGGCGCGATGATTATCCTCGACCCGCTGAAAAAACCGGAAAAACTGGCAAAAGACTTCGCGCGGCGGCTGGACGAAATCCAATCCCGCGACATCGCCTTGGCGGTTCGAAAACAATCGGAACGCTGACCGGCGCCCCGCCGGAAATTCAAGCTTTTCCCGTATTTAAAAGCCCCCCGCGTCCAGCGCGGGGGTCTTTCCGTTTTTATTCCTGCGGCGGTTTGACGATCGGCGCGTCGGCATGCAGGGCTTTGGGAATTTTCACCCGAACGACCCCCGGCATTTTGGCGGGGATTTTGACCATTCCGGCGGGCATTTTAATCGGGATTTTGCGCATCACGGGCGCTTTGGGCGGCATTTTGATCATCGGCGCGGCGGGCGGGACGGGCGTCGGATTCGTTTCCAAAAGCACTTCCGTTTCAGCCGATTCCCCGAGTTCGTCAGCCAAAGGCAGGGGCGCGATGTCCGGCGGCGGCGCGAAGCCGTCCCGTTCGGACGGCGGTTCGTCGTCGTCGGGCGGCAGATCGGGTTCGGCGTAATCGAAAGCGGGGGGCGGCGGTTCGAACGCCGACGGCGTTTCCTCCGCCGCCGTTTCGTCGTCGTCGGGCGGCAGTTCCGGTTCAGCCGTTTCGATTTCCGCGTCGTCCGATTCCGGCGCGGGTTCGTATTCCGCCGCGTCCGCGTTTTCGGACGGCGACGGTTCGTCGTATCCGCCCGCGTGGTCTTCTCCGGCGAAATCCGCCGTTTCGCCGGACGGCGGTTCGGGAATCGGGGCAAAGTCCTGTTCCGCCTGTTCTTCGGTCGCGAAATCGTCCGGCGCGTCGTCGTCATACGCCGTTTCGTACTCCGACTCCGGTTCGTATTCCGTCGCCGCGTCGGGAATTTCGGGCGTTTCGGCGTCCTCGTAACCGGCGTATTCCTCTTCGCCGCCGTAGGACGCGTCGTCTTCGTCGACGGCGGGCGGAGGAACGGGCGCGGGCGAAACGACCGGCGCGGCGGGCAAAGGCTGCGCGTCCGCCCCCTGCCTGTCGACGGGGATCGCTTTGTCGGGCGTGAAGTAATACGGCGGTTCGTTTTTAATTTTTTCGATGTCTTCGCCGTCGGGCTTGGGCAAATCTTTGTTCGGACCGTCCGATTCGTACACGACGACCTGATTTCTGCCGTTTTCCTTTGCGACGTACAGGGATTCGTCGGACATTTTCAGCATTTCCGCGACGTCGTCCGTCACGGTCGACGACACCAGCCCGATGCTGACGGTGAATCGGACGTCTTCGTTTTGTTCGTTTTTCACGACCAGTTTTGAAATTTTGATGCGCAGACGCTCCGCGACGCGGAAACCGTTTTCAATCGTGGCTTCGGGCAGCAGAATGACGAATTCTTCGCCGCCGAAACGCGCGATGATGTCGGATTCGCGCAACGTGCGGCGGCAGCAGTCCGCCAAAGCCTGCAACACCAGATCGCCCACCGCGTGACCGTGCGTGTCGTTGACGTTTTTAAAGTGGTCGGCGTCGATCATGAACAGGCAGAACGGGTGGTTGTACCGGCGGGAACGCTGAACCTCCTTTTTCGCCAATTCTTCGAACTGGCGGCGGTTGTAGCATTTCGTCAGCGGATCGCGCGTCGCCTGATCGAACAGCTGCATTTCCTTTTTCTTGCGGTCGGTGATGTCCTGAAAAGCCATGTAAAGCGCGATTTCGTATTCGAAATCGATGACGCGGGCGGACAGCAGCAGCCAGAACGGGTTGCCTTTGCGCGGTTTGACCAGAAATTCGAAATCGTCGACGACGGGGTTCTTTTCCAGCTTCGCCAGCAGTTCGGTTCTTTTCGACGGATCGGCGAAGTAGTCGACTGTTTTGAAACGTCCGGGGTGTTTGACGTCCAGACCGAACAGATCGCCCGCCTTGTTGTTGATCAGCATCAGCTGATCGTCTTTCAGCCGCGAAATGATGATCGGAAAAGGCGACATCTGAATCATCAGGCGCAAACGTTCCTTGCTTTCCTCCGCCGCCTGTTCCAGCGTGTCGAACTGATGCGCCATCAGGTTGTTCGAAATCAGAATGAATCCGCACATGATCGCGATGAACAGGAACGTTTCAAACGACGGCGACAGCAGGCTCTGCCCCCACGACATCAGCGCCAGCAGCTTGTACAGCAATAAGAAGACGCAAAACCACCCCGTGATGACGAAGCCGATCGAATTGCGCAGGGCTTTTCTGCGCCACAGCGACGCCGCCAGAACGCCGTAGCCCGCCGTCGACAGCGCGAACGACAGCGTCAGCGTGTCCGCGTCGTGCATGACGATGACGACGTACCAGCTCCACACGGCGGCAAGCAGACACGACGACAGCGTGACCGTAAAGTTGAACAGCTTGACGCCTTTGATTTTCAAACCGCCCGCCGCCAGAAAAACCGCCGACCACAGGCACAGCGTCAGTTTCGCGGCGTAATAGTAATCCGTCGGCATCAGCGACGCCGCCAACGCCAGCACTTTGGCGACGAACAGAAAAGCGAACCCGAAGAAAACCAGCCTGACGGCGGCGGCGTAGTCCGTCATGCCTTTCAGATACTGCAAAGCCGCCAGCAAGCCCACCAAGCTGAGCGATACGGGAATCAATCCGGCTGTAGAGGTGACTGTCGTTTCCATCGCGCTACTCAAAGATAATTTTCTTTTAACCTTATTTATAGTATATTACTGTTGCGGAGCAAAGCGATTTCGCCGATTTTGAAAAAAAACATCGTCAAGGGTGTCCCATGGATCAGGAAAATTTCACGCAAAACAGCGATTTGGACGAGCTGGAAAGCCTGTCCGTCAACGAAGAAAAGGTCGAAAAACGGCGTTTAAGACCTTTGGCGTCGTTTCTGGAATTCGACCTGTCCCACCGCCCGACGCAAGCCAAAGACAGAATTTCGAAAAAACGCGTGGGACGCGGCATCGCGCTGGGGATCGTCCTGATCGCGCTGGGATTTGCCGCCGATTTCGAAATCGCGAACAAAAGCTCCCTGTTTTCCGGTTTTGACGAACTGGCTTTGCCGACGGCGGGCGGCACGCTGTCCGCGGCGTGGCTGTTCGTCGCTCTGGGATTTTTTCTGATCGCGACGCGGCTGATGCTGATGTTTTACGGGCGCGATTTCTTCATCGGGCACAAATTCGCCGCCGTCGTCATTCAAAAGCCGTTCGAACACGGCAGCCGCATGGCGGATTCGCTGGGCGAATATCTGGGGGTGCGCTACCGGACGCGCATCGTCAACGTGTTCGGACTGACGTCGTTCACGCAGCACATCATCGATTTGCAGCACCCGAACGAAGCCAAGACCATTCCGCTCTACATCACCAAAGACGGCGAAAACATCACCCGCAAATGGGAAGAGCTGGCGCGCCAGATGCAAAAGCCCGCCATTTTCAACACGGCGGACGGCATCGTCGAAATCAGCCCCGAAGACATCACCCGCACCGTTCCCGAACTGATCGAAAGCGGCAAGATCCCCGTGTCGGACAAGGATTTGTACAAAGTCCCCCCCACCATCAGAATCGTCGAAAGCGCGGATTTCTGCCAAATCGATCCGCAGATCCGCGACAGCGCGTTTTCCGTTTTTTCGGGACTGGCGTGTTTTTGCGCGTTTTTCGCGATTTTGTTTTTCGGTTTCGTGTTTCACATGAAACTGTCCTATCTGCCGATCGCCGCCGCGGGGCTGGTGCTGTTCGTGATGATCCCCCTGTCGCTGTTTTTCCGCCGCAAACGGATCGTCGTGTCCAAAGACGGCGTCCGCGTCAAATCGCGCTGGCTGTTTTTCCCGTCTTTCGGTTTTTTGATCAAGCCCGAAAACTTGGAATACATCTACGTCATTCACAACAGCTACGATTTCAAATACACGATGGTGATCGGCGCGAACGGTCAGACGGCGCACATCGGACGCGGTTTGCCCAAAGACGATCTGGAATGGCTGCGCAACTTCGTCGACGCGCAAATCAAACGGTTCGTCTGCGGTCAAACGGTCTGATAATTTATCAAAATCGTTTCGGAAAGGCGGGAAATTCTCCCGCTTTTTCATTATCCGCCGCATCGGGCGCGGGATTTTCCGGATACGAAAAAAGCGTCCCGAAGGAACGCCTTTGTTTTTAATGGAGCGGGCGAAGGGATTTGAACCCTCGACATCAACCTTGGCAAGGTTGCGCTCTACCCCTGAGCTACACCCGCGCTCCGTTTCAACACCGTCGGATTATAACGGAACGAAAAGGGATTGCAACACTTTTTTTCAAAAAAATCGAAATTTCTTCGTTTATTCAGGAAATCCGCGGTTTTAAAGGCGAAAAAAGTTCGCCGCCCCGCCTTGAAATCCTTTCTTTTCCGTTTTCATCGCGTCCGTTTTCGTATATGATGCGCAACCGAGATCCACTTTTCAACCCGCAAAGGCAAACAGCCATGGCTTTGATTTTCGAAGATTTGAACAACGCCGCCCCCGCCAAAGACGATTGCGTCAAAACGGGAACGGTTCAATCCTTTAAAGCCGACGTCGTCGACGATTCCAAAAAACGCGCCGTTCTGGCGTATTTTTATTCGGACGCGGATCCCGCCTGCGCGCCGTTCGCCGCCTTGCTGGAAAAATACGTCCGTTTGGCGAACGGCAAAGCCGCTCTGGTCAAATTCGACATCAACGGCGCGCGTCCCCTGATCATGCAGCTGGGAATCCGCGAAGTCCCCACCACCATGATTTTCGCGAACGGCGGTCTGGTCGACGGATTCGCGGGCGCGATTCCCGAACCGCAGTTGAAATCCGTCATGCAGGCTTTGATCGGCAAAGCCGCTCTGTCCCTTGACGAAATGCTGAAATCCGCGAAAAAACTGCTGGACGACGGACAAGCGCAACAGGCGCTGGAATCGTTCGCCGCCGTTTTGGAAAAGGACGAAGCCAACGCCGACGCTTTCGCGGGCATGATTCGCGCCTTTATCGCCCTGAAACAGCCGGACGCCGCGAAAGATTTGGCGGACGGGCTGGACGCGTCGGTCAAATCCCCCGAACTGGACGCCGCGAAAATCGCGCTGAAACTGGCGATAGAGGCGCAAAACGCCCCCGATCCGGACGATTTGAAGAAAAAAGTCGACGCGAATCCGGACGATTTGCAGGCGCGCTACGACTACGCGGTCGCCCTGTTCGCCGCGGGACAAGCCGAAGCCGCCATTGACGGGCTGGTCAAAATCATCGCCGCCGAACGCGAATGGAACAACGACGCCGCGCGTCAGCAGCTGTTCAAAATCTTCGCCGCGCTGGGACAGACCAATCCCGTCACCGTCGCCGGACGGCGCAAACTTTCCTCGCTTTTGTTTTCATAAGGAATAAAGCGCATGAGCAACAGCGTTTTCGACGTCACGATGGTCGAACTGCCGTCCCGACTGCCCGTTCTGCCGTTTTCCGGCTCTTTTCTGTTTCCGGAAACAAAGCTGACCTTGCGCATTTTCGAAATGCGTTATATCCGTCTGGTGTTCAACGCTTTGGCGGCGTCGCGCATGATCGGGCTGGTTCAGCCGACCCAGCAGGACATGGCGATGAAAGTGCCGCCCCTGTACAAAACGGGGTGCGCCGGACGCGTTTCCGGCTTTACGGAATCGGACAACACGCTGATGATCACGCTGACGGGCGTCGCGCGGTTCAACGTCGTCAAAGAACACGACCACAACGGGATTTACCGCGACGTCGACGTCGATTTTTCCCCGTTCGCGCAGGATTTCAACCTCGGCGATTTTAAATTCGACAGAAAAAAGCTGTTTTCAAAGCTGGACTATTACGCCTACTGCAACAAACTGGATCTGACGTCCGACATGGTCAAACAACTGCCCGACGAACAGGTGCTGATGACGCTGGCGTCCGTTCTGCCGTTCGAACCCGCCGAAAAGCAGGCTTTGCTGGAATGCGCGGAAATCGGTCGTTTTTACGACACGCTGCTGCTTTTGCTGGATATGAATTCCGACGGACGCATGAATTAAACGGAGATTTTACCTTTTTGTGTTAGAAGGAAGCCGTTTCATTATTTAAGGCGAGGCGGTCATGATTTCTTACAAAAAACATTCCTTTTTACCCGAATCTTTGCGGCTGTCGTTCCACAGGGCGATCGTGCGGGGAACCGGACTGCTGATCATCGGACTGGGCGTCGCCTTGGCGGCGGCTTTGGCGACTTACGATTCCGCCGATCCGTCGTTCAACACGGCGACGGGGGAAGCCGCCGGAAACGCTTTGGGCGGCTTCGGCGCGGGGTGTGCCGATCTGCTGTGGCAGTATTTCGGGCTGGGCGCGTTGCTTTTTCCGGTTTCGCTGGTCGCGTGGGGCGTGTTGACCGTCTGCCTGAAATGGCACAAGTTTCAGTTTTTCCGCGTCTTGTGCCTGATTCCGACGCTGTTTTTGTGCCTGATTCTGCTCGCCGCCCTGCCCGACGTGTCTTTTCCGCCCGTTCTGGCGGGATTTTCGGGCGCGGTCATGCCCGCGTTCTATCAGCCGCTGATCAACGGGCTGAACGTCGCGCGCCTGTCGTATCTGGAATATTTGATGTTGCCCGTCGTCTTCGCCGCCGCCGTGTTCGGGCTGGCGTACACGCTGGGGATTCCGTTCCACGTCGTCCGGCACTGGATCAACGCGACCCTGCGTTTCGTCCGCGACGCCGCTTTGTTCG